>ERZ780032.732-NODE-732-length-12297-cov-2.992730_pt1 | contig 12297 bp, 10 predicted proteins | sample MGYA00511856_ERZ780032 | MGnify/ENA primary metagenome ERZ780032 (study PRJEB29588, sample SAMEA2147983) | human gut metagenome | biome: human gut; feature: human-associated habitat; material: faeces | place: Denmark | collected 2008/2010 ...
CCAAACCCGACAACCACCCCCCCAGCCCCGAGCTGCATCATAAGAGCCGCATCAGCCGGAGTAGCCACACCGCCTGCCGCAAAGTTTACAACCGGAAGCTTGCCGTTGTCATGAACGAATTTGACCAGCTCGAAAGGCACCTGAAGATTTTTAGTTGCCTCGAAAAGCTCGTCCTCACGCATGGAAGTAAGCTTAGCAATCTCAGAATTCATCTTTCTCATATGTCTGACAGCCTGCACGATATCACCTGTACCGGGCTCACCCTTTGTACGGATCATGGAAGCTCCCTCGTTGATACGGCGGAGTGCCTCACCGAGATCTCTTGCACCACATACGAAAGGCACCTTGAAATCTCTCTTGTTGATATGGTACACATCATCAGCAGGTGAAAGCACCTCAGACTCATCAATGTAGTCAATCTCGATAGCCTCAAGTATCTGAGCCTCCACGAAGTGACCGATACGGCACTTTGCCATGACGGGGATGCTGACAGCCTCCTGAATGCCCTTAATCATCTTAGGATCGCTCATTCTCGAAACACCGCCTGCGGCTCTGATATCAGCAGGGATTCTCTCAAGCGCCATAACAGCACATGCACCGGCTGCCTCGGCAATCCTGGCCTGCTCCGGAGTCGTAACATCCATGATGACACCGCCCTTGAGCATCTGCGCAAGACCTTTGTTGAGTTCGTATTGAGTATTCTTATTGTTTTCCATTTGTTAAATCTCCTTTTGTTTTTTTGTATTTGCTCACACTAGCCGTATATCATGGTTGCAATATTACGCCACATCTGGTAATATTAAAATATTCAAAATAAGGAAAATAAAAATGCCAGAAAGCGGTGAATCAAATGCTGACATACGACCTCACAAAAACAGACGGACCACTCTACAAATGCCTGTATGAGTGCATCAAAAACGATATATCACAGGGAAAATTAAGCTCCGGGGAGAAAATGCCATCAAAACGTACCCTCGCAAAGAATCTGGGGGTTAGTACCATTACGGTTGAAAATGCATATGACCAGTTGATAGGCGAGGGTTATATGTTTGCAAGACCAAAGAGGGGCTATTTCATAGCCGATGTGTCAGATATCAGGGTAATCAAGGCACCGGTGCAGAAGGAGCTTAGCATAAAGCTGCCGCCTGAGCAGGATGAAAGTATATTTGACTTCTCATCAAACAGGACAGACTCGGGAAACTTTCCGTTTTCCATATGGGCAAAGCTCATGCGAGAGACGATTTCCCTTAGGGAGCAGGAGCTTTTGTCGGTGTCGCCGTGTGGCGGAGTGAGAGAGCTTCGAGAAGCGATAGCAAGCCATCTGTCATCGTTTCGCGGTATGAATGTGGACCCGGACCAGATAATAGTCGGAGCGGGAACAGAGTATCTGTACGGACTGCTTGTGAAGCTTTTGGGTACGGACAAGGTATACTGCGTGGAGGATCCGGGCTATAAGAAAATCAGCCAGATATACGAGTGCAACAATGCAAAATGCCTGCCGGTGCAGATGGATGAGCAGGGCATCAGCGTGGAGCTTATAAAGAAAGCGAACGCGCAGATAGCACATATCAGCCCGACACACCATTTCCCGACAGGAATCACGATGCCTGTGAACCGCCGCTATGAGCTTTTGGCATGGGCCAACGAGAGCAGCGACAGATACATCATAGAGGATGATTATGACAGTGAGTTTCGCATGAACGGACACCCGATACCGCCCATCCTCTCGATAGATGCGTGTGAAAAGGTCATCTATATAAATACATTTTCAAAATCTCTCACATCCACCATCCGAATCAGCTACATGGTGCTGCCGGAGCATCTGGCAAATGAGTTTTACAGGAGGCTTTCATTTTACTCATGTACGGTATCCACCTTCGAGCAGTACACGCTGGCACGATTTATCAGCGAGGGCTATTTTGAAAAGCACATAAACAGGATGAGGCTGCACTACGGCAGAAAGCGCCAGAGCGTGCTTTCGTCCATAAAAGGCTGCTTCACTGAAAAGGAATGCAGGGTAATAGAAAATGACTCCGGATTGCATTTTATCATACAGTTTGACACGAACCTTCCGGACAAAACAGTTGAAGAGCTACTATTGAAAAAAGGTATAAAGCTTCAGGCGATTACCCACTTCAATCTGAGTAAGCCAAAGGAAGACAGGCATCAGTTTATTATCAATTACTCAAATATTGATGCAGACAGGATAATGGAAAAGCTACTAATTATTAAAGATACAATACTTTAACCAGACAGTACTTTAATAAAGCCGACTATAAAGCATATAAATAGTGTATACAAATAATAAATACAAACAGTGCGAATAATTTATGTGTGTAAAAATTTGACATAGATTTTACATACATCTGATAGAGCATTTTACAAAGCATCCATATAATGTATTCTCGAAGACAAGAAATTTATTACATGTTGCAGGAGATACAAATGGAGAAAAAAATCAAAATTCAGGTTCGCGACCTGAATCTGTATTATGGCCAGAATCATGCACTGCATGGTGTCAATATGGACATAAAAGAAAACAGCGTGACAGCGCTGATCGGACCGTCAGGATGTGGTAAGTCTACATTTTTAAAGTGTATCAACAGAATGAATGATCTGGTTGACAACGTCAGAATCGAGGGAAGCATAGAGATAGATGGTGAGAATATATATGCACCATCAGTCGATACAACCGTACTTCGCAAAAAGGTCGGCATGGTTTTCCAGCAGCCAAATCCGTTCCCGATGAGCATATATGACAATATCGCATATGGCCCGAGAGTGCATGGCATCAAGGATAAAAAGATACTCGACCAGATAGTTGAGGAAAGTCTTCAGGGTGCTGCGATATTCAATGAAGTTAAAGATAGATTAAAGAAATCTGCTATGGGACTTTCGGGTGGACAGCAGCAGAGACTGTGTATTGCGAGAGCGCTTGCCGTACAGCCGGAGGTGCTTTTGATGGATGAGCCAACATCAGCGCTTGACCCTATCTCTACTTCAAAGATAGAGGAGCTCATGGAGGATTTAAAGAAAAAGTACACAGTTGTAGTTGTAACACATAACATGCAGCAGGCAGTGCGTGTGTCAGACGATACAGCCTTCTTCCTTGTGGGAGATATGGTTGAGTTTGGTGACACAAAGACAATTTTCTCATATCCACAGGACAAGAGAACAGAGGATTACATCACAGGGAGGTTTGGTTAATGAGATCGAAATTCGACGAGCAGCTTAAGAAGCTGAATGAAGAAATGATGCACATGGGAAGCATGATTGAGGAGTCAATCCAGAAAGCAATCGAGGCATTTATACATCAGGATGCCGATAGCGCCAAAGCCATCATGGAGGGCGATTCAGAGATAGACAGAGAGCAGAAAAAGATAGAGAGCCTGTGCTTTAATCTGCTCATGCAGCAGCAGCCTGTAGCAAGAGACCTTAGAACAATTTCTGCAGCGATGAAGATGGTTACTGATATGGAGCGTATAGGAGACCACGCAGCCGATATCAGCGAGATGACCATTTTGATGAGCAGTGACAAGCCATACAGGGTCAATATAGAGCATGTCAAAAGCATGGCTTCAGAGACAATGCTTATGCTTATCAGGGCAATCGAGGCATATGTCGAGAAGAACAATGACAAGGCTCACGTAGTGATGAAGCAGGATGATGTGGTTGATGAGCTTTTTGATAAGGTAAAGGCTGAGCTTATTGATTTCATCAGGGAGCATCCGGAGGATGGTGAGCAGGCAGAGGATCTTCTCATGGTTGCAAAATACTTCGAGCGTATCGGAGACCATGCGACAAATATTGCTGAGTGGGTTGAGTTTGCGCTTGATGACAAGGTTCGCAAATCATGATTTAATTATCATACACAAATGAAAGGTATACATCGAATTGCATGCAAGCATGCATCGATGATACCTTTTTACCCTTTAATCATGAAATTTATACAGACGATGGATTTTACATAAATTTTACATAAAACCATCGTCTGTTTTACATTAGTAATGTATAATCGAAAGTAAAAAGCAGGTAAAAATTTTACATAAGATTTTTTGAAATGGAGAAAGCTATGGCACTTATTTATATTGTAGAGGATGATGAGAGCATACGTGAGATAGAGACTATTGCTCTTAAAAACAGTAATTACATCGTCAGTGCATTTGAAAACGCAAAGGAATTTTACAAGAAGCTGGATGAACTCGTACCGGACCTCATACTGCTTGATGTGATGCTTCCGGATGAGAGCGGCTACGATATCGTGAGAAAGCTCAGAAAACGTCCGGCCACACAGGATATTCCTATTATAATGGTCACAGCCAAGACCACAGAGATGGATATGATAAAAGGGCTTGACGGAGGCGCAGATGATTACATCAAAAAGCCTTTCTCAATCATGGAGCTTATCACAAGAGTAAAGGCACTGCTCAGGAGAACAGCGAAGGAGGAGCCGAAGCTTTTAAAGCTGGATGACTTGGTGATCGACCATGAGCGCCATGTGGTTACAGTGAACAATGAGCCGGTTGACCTTACATACAAGGAGTACGAGCTTTTAAGGCTTCTGATGGGCAGTCAGGGCATAGTCATGACCAGGGAGGTCATCATGAGAAGCGTCTGGGATACTGACTTTGAGGGCGAGACACGTACAGTGGACATGCACATAAAGACACTCCGACACAAGCTGGGTGACTATGGCAGCAGGATAAAGACAGTCAGAAATGTGGGCTATGTTATAGAATAATAGCTGTTATAATGATTTCTAATATACATAAGCGGAGCGTACAGCATGAAAAAGAAGATTAACTATTATCTGGTAGCAACAGCACTTTTTGTAGCAATTGCCACTATGGTTTCCATGACAGTAATCAACTATTACCTCTTTCAGAAGCAGGTAAAGGAAGATCTGCAGGTCATGGCAGAGACAATAGAAAGCACCGGAATACTAAAACAGGATATAAATGAAATCCCGCAGATTGACGTGGAGGGTATTCGTGTCACCTGGATTGACAAGGACGGCACAGTGCTGTATGACAATCAAAATGATGTGAAAAAACTTGAAAATCATGGCGATAGACCGGAAGTTGAATCAGCATTTGATAAAGGTACGGGAGACAGCGTGAGAACATCAGCCACCATGAACAGCAATACCTTCTATCATGCCATAAAGCTCAATGATGGAACGGTACTGCGTGTCTCTATTGCAGCAAGAAGTATCTGGAACATGTTTGCAAGCAGTATACCTGCCATGCTTATAGTGACGGTTATCATAGTAGGAATATGTGTGGTACTTGCAAAGAGCCTGACCAGAAAACTCATGAAGCCAATCGAGACACTCGCAGGCAACCTGGAGCAGGCCTCTGTCATCCAGAAAAAGACAGAGTACAAGGAACTCGTGCCGTTCATGAATGCGATAAGGATACAGCATGAGGGTGTGCTTGCCGCGGCAAAGAGCAGACAGGACTTCACAGCCAATGTGTCACACGAGCTAAAGACTCCGCTCACAGCCATCTCCGGCTATGCAGAGCTCATAGAAAACGGCATGGTAGAAAAGGAGCAGCAGATTCATTTTGCCACTGAAATCAGAAGAAATGCACAGCGCCTGCTTTCCTTGATCAATGATATCATAAAGCTCTCGGAGCTTGATTCCAGCGAGGCGCAGCAGGGCTTTGAACAGCTTGATCTGTACGGTCTGGTCAAGGACTGCATGGAAAATCTACAGGTGAATGCCGAGCAGAGAAAAGTAGCACTCAATTTTGACGGCACTGACTGTATGGTACGAGGCAACAGGCAGCTTCTCACGGAGCTCGTTGAAAATCTCTGCCAGAATGCTATCCGCTACAACAATGAGGGCGGCACCGTAAATGTGACGGTACACAAGCTCGGTGGAAAGACAGTTCTCACGGTCGAGGACAACGGCATAGGCATCCCAAAGGATCAGCAGGAGCGCGTCTTTGAGCGCTTCTACAGAGTGGACAAGAGCCGCTCGAAGGAGACAGGCGGCACAGGCCTAGGGCGTGCGATAGTAAAGCATATAGTGGAGCTGCATGATGCAGGGCTGACGCTCGACAGCGAGGTGGGGCGTGGCACAACAATAAAGGTGGAGTTTTAGCTCCGCCTTTTTGCATGCAGGGCGGGACGTAAGCACACAAGCCCTTGCAAAATCGTGGCGCAGTGTTTATAATCATATGTTAGCAGCGAAAACAAGGCAAGACCAGGAGGAACAGCCATGTATCAGGAAATATCAAAATTACTTATGTACGGAGATTTATCTCAGGACGAGATACTTTATAAATTGGGCCAGCTCTTTGAGCAGTTTGAGGTGGGCGAGTACAACAAGACAGAGCTTGTGCGCGACATCAATACACAGGTCAAGAGAATCTTAAAGGTAGCGACAGACTATGGCTTTGATGACAACCTGTGGCACAACTATCTCACTTTCTTCCTTATGATGAGTGAGAATCCGTTTTCCATCACCTGTGAGAAGGTCGGAGCCAGCGATGGCAGCGTAAATGGGCTTGTGGCAAACGATTTCAGGATTTTTAAGAAGCTTTTCGACTATGATTTCAAGCCAATCGAGTCAGCACTCGGAATCGACTGCTTCACACAGATCAGCAATTATAAGGCCATTGTGAAAAAGGACCTTATGTACAATCACAATGTCAGCGAGAAGGTAAGGGCACTGAGCAAGAAGCTTGAGGCAGCTAAGGACGAGCAGGAGTTCTTTGATGTGGTAACAGGCTTTTACAAGGCATACGGAGTCGGCATGTTTGGTCTCAACAAGGCATTCAGGATTGAGGAGCATCTGGACGGTGGCTTCTCCTTCATGCCAATCAACAATATGGATGCGGTCATGCTCGATGACCTGATCGGCTATGAAATCCAGAAGAAAAAGCTCACAGACAATACAGAAGCGTTTGTACAGGGCAAAAAGGCCAACAATGTGCTGCTTTTCGGAGACAGCGGAACCGGAAAATCAACAAGCATCAAGGCCATTGTCAATCAGTATTATGATGACGGACTGCGCATGATTGAGATATACAAGCATCAGTTTAAATATCTGTCAAAGATTATCGCAGCAATCAAAAACAGAAACTACAGATTTATCATATATATGGATGACCTCTCATTCGAGGAGCACGAGATTGAGTACAAGTTCCTAAAGGCAGTTATCGAGGGCGGCGTGGAGACAAAGCCTGACAACATACTGATTTATGCAACCTCTAACCGCCGTCACCTGATCAAGGAGACATGGAATGACCGCAATGACCAGGACAACAGCAATGACAAGCATCACTCAGATACGGTTGAGGAGAAGCTGTCACTTGTAAATCGTTTTGGTGTGACAATCAGCTACTCAAAGCCATCGCAGAAGGAGTTCTTCAATATCGTAACAGAGCTTGCGAGAAAGAGCGGCTGCACACTTTCAGACGATGAGCTGTGCAGGGAGGCAAACAAGTGGGAGCTCAGCCATGGTGGTATTTCAGGACGTACTGCAACACAGTTTGTCAACTACATTATGGCTAACAATTAAGCAGCAGGCATAAGCATGAAAGGATAGTATATGCTCTACCAGATAAGTAATGGCGCTGTCGCATTTGGCGACGACGTCATTTTGCATAGTATAGATTTTGAAATCAGAAACACAGAAAAGATAGCGATAGTCGGCAGAAACGGCTGTGGCAAGACAACACTTTTAAAGCTCATTTCAGGCGAGGTTGAGATGGAAAAGCTCGACAGCGATGAGAGCGCCTTTATTGCAAAGGCAGGAAACCCGGAGATAGGGTATCTGAAGCAGATTGCGTTTGATGATCCTGATGTGACACTCGAGCAGGAGGTGCGCAAATGCTTCGTGAAAATGGACGAGCGAAAGGCAGAGCTTGCGCGCGCGGCGGCAGAGCTCGAGCATGATTATTCCGATGAAAAGGTAGCCAGATATACCGCGATGGAGGAGGCCTTCAAGGATGATGGCGGCTACTATTATGAGAAGGAATATGAGGTCATGATCCGCAAGTTCGGCTTCTCAGATGATGAGCGCAAAAAGCCAATCCGTGACTTTTCCGGAGGTCAGCAGACCAAGATAGCATTCATAAAGCTGCTTTTGTCAAAGCCTGACATACTGCTTTTGGACGAGCCGACCAACCATTTGGACGCCGAATCGGTGGCCTGGCTGGAAAATCATCTTAAAGAATATAAGGGAACCGTGGTTATGGTTACGCACGACCGCTACTTCCTGGACAATGTTACCGGCTGGATATTAGAGCTTGACCGCGGTCAGGGCATTCCTTATGAGGGGAATTATTCGTCCTGGCTGGAACAGAAGCAGAAACGTTTGGAACAGGAAGCCCGTGAGGAAACCGCGCGTCAGAAAACGCTGGCCAACGAGCTGGAATGGATTCACAAAAATCCGAAAGCGCGTCAGGCGAAGTCCAAAGCGCGCATCAATGCCTATGACGAGTTGCTGAACGCGGCGACCAAAGACAAAATCACGCAGGCGCACATCAATATTCCGATGACCGACAGGCTCGGCGATTTGGTTATTGAAGCCAACAACATTTCCAAAGGTTATGGCGACCGTCTGCTGATTGATAATCTGTCCTTCAAGATTCCGAAGGGTGCGATTGTCGGTATTATCGGTCCGAACGGCGCCGGCAAGACCACTTTGTTCCGCATGATTACCGGGCAGGAGAAACCGGATGCCGGCGAAATCAGAATCGGCGAGACGGTTGACCTCGGTTATGTCGATCAGAGCCGCGACGAGCTGGATCCGAACAAAAACGTCTGGGAGGAAATTTCTGACGGTCTGGACATGATACAGCTCGGCAAAAAGGAAATGCCGTCGCGCGCTTATGTCGGACAGTTCAATTTTAAGGGCGGCGACCAACAGAAAAAAGTCGGGCAGCTTTCCGGCGGCGAACGCAACCGCGTACATTTGGCCAAAATGCTTAAAAAAGGCGCCAATGTCATTCTGCTGGACGAGCCGACCAATGATCTTGACGTCGATACGCTGCGTTCTCTGGAAGAAGGCATTATGGAATATCCGGGCTGCGTGCTGGTTACGTCCCATGACCGCTGGTTCCTGGACCGTCTGGCAACACATATTCTTGCTTATGAGGGCGACAGTCAGGTCGTATGGTTTGAAGGAAACTTTGAGGAATACGAAAAAGACAAGAAACGCCGTCTCGGCGACGATGCCCTGGTACCGCATGCCATTAAGTACAGGAAACTTACCCGCTAGGGAAACCCTCGTATAACGGGGAAATGATACAGGATTAGCAGGTAAAATAAATCCTTATTATTTTCCCCGTTCTCCGAGGTTTTTTATTTGGTATTTTAAAATTTAAAACTTTTTGTCAGTTTAAACTCTTTGACGACGGATTATATGATTCTTCGGTTTCGGTCTTTGGGGCGGAACGATTTAACACTTGTGTTTAATAATTTGCGAGGAATCTACAATGCTAAGAGGTACGGTTAAGTGGTTTAACAACAAAAAAGGTTATGGTTTTATTAATCCCGACGGCGAAGAAAAAGACGTGTTTGTTCATATTACGGCATTGGAAAAGTCCGGACTGCGCAGTTTGTCCGAAGGTTCGCGGGTCAATTTTGACATTTATGACGACCGCGGCCGCAAGGCTGCCGGCAACATTACCCTTTTGAATTAACTGTTCGGATGGGTAAGACAAACCCCGCTTTGAGCGGGGTTTTATTTATATTCCCATTCTTCGTAGGCCTGCCTGCGGCGGTATTCGGGATTAAACTGCAGCGTCTTCTGATAAGCGGAGAAGAAGCGGGTGCATTTTTCCAGAGCCTGTGCGGCCTTGTTGTCATTGCCGATTTGAGAATGAATGCCGTATAATGCGTTGTAAGTCTGGTTCTTTGCCAAAAAGCGCTGGCTGCGGCTCCGGCCGCTGTTGTCTATCAGGTAGATTTTTTCTTCGTTAAGGCGGATTTTTTCTGCGGCGGATTTTGTTTTTTTCAGTTCTTCGTTAATGGTTCGAATACCTTCCGTACTGATTTGCCTTTTGATTTCTTCGGCATAGTTTGGAGCCGGCAGCGGATTCTTTTTGTTTTTGAGCATACGGTTGAGCAAGCGCACTTTGTCGACGGCCTTGGGGTGTTCGTTCAGTTTGTAGCGAAAATGCTCATAACCGCCGAGATGGTAAATTTGTTCCATTTTGCGGATGGCAAACCAGAGGTTTTTGTTGTCCAGACAGGGGAGCGTACGGTCCAATTGTCCGATGACCGCACCTGCCTGCCGGCAATTGTAGTTGTGAATGTCGCGGATATGGCGAAAAGTGCTTTCTATTCTCAGCATTTCGCCGACGACCGGAGGTGTGACCTTATTGGCAATGCGCGAATCGATAATCTGCCTGAGTTCGGAGATGGAGAGTTTCGCGGTTTCCGGGGGCAGGCCGGCAGTTTGAACAATGTCCCGGCGGGATTCGTAAAAGCGGTATTCGCGGCACAGTGCGGCCGTACGGTTAAGGATGAGTTTGTCCTGCATGCTGTATTCGGCCATTGTTCCGTTCCTGTTCAGAAAAGACTATGACCTTATCTTAGTTTATATTTTCTTAAAAAGCAACATTTTTGTATAAAATTTGTCCATTAGGCTAAGTCCTTGACCATACGGGCAAAAGTGATGCCCTGATCTTCGAAGATTTCGCCTTCCTGACGATAGCCCATTTTTTCGTAAAAGTTGACGACCGAGAGCATGGCATGCATGACAAGGCGTGAATAGCCGGCTTCTCTGGCGCGTTTTTCGGCGTATTTTACCATTTCGCGGCCAATGCCTTCGCCCTGATAACGGCTGTCGACAGCAACCTGCATCATGCGGATTTCTTCGTTGTTGACCGGTGCCAGAATCAGTCCGCCGACCAAGGCGTCGTCCAGGCTTTCGATGCAGCCGATGTGAAGATAGCCGGCTTCCTTGTCGCGGTGCATGTCCAGAAATTTGAGACCCAGCGGCTCGAGAAGGACTTTGTAGCGGAGTTCGACCAAGTTGTCATAGCGGGAAGATCCGAACGGAATGTCAATCATTTTTTTCATGGCGCCCTCCTTAGCTGGTTTCTTCCTATTATAAGCACAAATTGATAATTCAATCAATATTATATTGCTTAATCCGAGATTTTCATTTATCTATTACTCAAGAAAAATTTTTAAACGGAAACAGTAAAAAAGATGACAACCGATTTGAATTTAATCAGAAACTTTGCCATTATTGCCCATATTGACCATGGAAAATCGACGCTGGCGGACCGCATGATTGAATACTGCGGCGGACTTGAACGCCGCGAAATGACCGAGCAGGTGCTGGACTCCATGGACATCGAAAAAGAGCGCGGCATTACTATCAAGGCGCAGACCGTGCGGCTGAACTATAAGGCCGACGACGGCAAAACCTATCAGTTAAATCTGATGGATACGCCGGGACATGTGGACTTTTCTTACGAGGTTTCGCGTTCGCTGGCTTCCTGTGAGGGATCGGTGCTGGTGGTGGATGCAACCCAGGGCGTCGAAGCGCAGACATTGGCTAACGTATATCTGGCGCTGGACAACAATCATGAAATCGTTCCGGTGTTAAACAAGGTTGATTTGCCTTCCGCGGATGCGGCGCGGGTCAAGCAGCAGATTGAAGACGTCATCGGGCTGGATGCGTCCGACGCGGTAGAAACTTCCGGCAAGACCGGTTTGGGCGTGAAGGATCTGCTTGAGGCGATTGTTCATCGGCTCCCTGCGCCGCAGGGCAGTGCCGAAGCGCCGTTGCAGGCGCTGCTGATTGACAGCTGGTATGATCCGTATTTGGGCGTGGTAATTCTGGTGCGGATTAAGGACGGCGTGCTGAAAAAGAAAATGCAGATAAGGATGATGAGCAGCAACGCGACTTATCAGGTGGAAAAAGTCGGTATTTTTACGCCGAAAATGCAGGACATTGAGGCGCTGTATCCGGGGGAGGTCGGTTTTCTGACCGCGAGCATCAAGAGCGTCAGCGACTGCCGGGTCGGCGATACGATTACCGACAACAAAAATCCCTGCGCCGCGCCTCTGCACGGGTTTAAGCCGTCGGTGCCGGTCGTGTTCTGTTCGATTTTTCCGGTTGACAGCAGTCAGTACGAGAGTTTGAAAGACGCTTTGGCCAAGCTGAAGCTCAACGATGCGAGCATCGATTATCAGAACGAAAATTCGGCCGCTTTGGGGTTGGGGTTCCGCTGTGGTTTTCTCGGGCTGCTGCATATGGAAATTATTCAGGAGCGGCTGGGGCGCGAGTTTGATCTTGACCTGATTACGACGGCACCCTCGGTG
>ERZ780032.748-NODE-748-length-12162-cov-3.061369_pt1 | contig 12162 bp, 9 predicted proteins | sample MGYA00511856_ERZ780032 | MGnify/ENA primary metagenome ERZ780032 (study PRJEB29588, sample SAMEA2147983) | human gut metagenome | biome: human gut; feature: human-associated habitat; material: faeces | place: Denmark | collected 2008/2010 ...
CGGTGCAAAAGATGTGCACAAGAATCTGAAAACGCTGGCTGCCGTATGGCAAGCCCTGAGCGAGAAAGGGGCCAGCCGCCACTCCCTGCTCATCAATCTGGGCGGTGGCATGGTGACCGACCTTGGCGGTTTTGCCGCTTCCACCTTCAAGCGGGGCATCGCCTACATCAACGTTCCCACTACGCTACTCGCCATGGTCGACGCTTCCGTGGGAGGCAAGACGGGCATCAACTTCAACGGTCTGAAGAATGAAATCGGTGTTTTTGCTCCTGCCGCCTGCGTGCTGCTGGAAACCGAATTCCTGCGCAGCCTCGATGCCCATAACTTCTTCTCCGGCTATGCGGAGATGTTGAAGCACGGCCTCATCAGTACCCCGGAACATCTGGCAGAACTGCTGTCATTCGATACGGAAAAGATAGATTATGCCTTACTGAAGTCCATGGTAGGACGTTCCGTGCAGGTAAAGGAACACATCGTAGAAGAAGACCCGCAGGAACATGGCATCCGCAAAGCCCTGAACCTGGGGCACACCGTAGGACACGCCTTCGAAAGCCTCGCCCTTGCCGAAAGGCGTCCGGTGCTGCACGGCTATGCAGTGGCATGGGGGCTGGTCTGCGAACTCTACCTTTCTTATATAAAGACCGGATTCCCGAAGGACAAGATGCGCCAGACCATCCAATTCGTCAAAGAGAATTATGGCAGCTTCACCTTCAACTGCAAACAGTACCACCAGCTGTACGAACTGATGAAGCATGACAAGAAGAATACCGCCGGAGTCATCAACTTCACCCTATTGAAAGAAGTGGGTGACATCTGTCTCAACCAGACGGCAGACAAGGAGACTATCTTCGAAATGTTCGACTTTTATAGGGAGTGCATGGGGGTATAACGCTCCCGCTCCCTCTTCGGCAGGCTCTCCACAACCAGCCGATAGGAGCGTGCCACCAGTTCTCGGATAATGCTGTCCGGTACATCCTGATTAAAATACACACTGTTCCAATACTTCTTGTTCATGTGCCACCCCGGCTTCACCCCCTCGTACCTTGCCCGCAGCTCCGTTGATTCCTCCGGGCGGCACTTGATGCAGCAGAAGTCGAACACTTCGATATTGACAAAGCAGAACCACTTGTCGCCCACATAAAAGCAAAGCACATCGCGGCTGTATCTGTCGGCCACATTAGGAAAAGGCATCTTCTCGCTCACTCCCGGCAAGGAGAGACAGTATTCTCTGAATTCTTCCACATTCATCGCTCACTCCTCCCCCGAAAAGTCCTCCGTATCATTTTCCATCCCAACTGGGTCTTCATCCGGAATTCCCGTCTTTCCCTCGGCCCGCTCCTTTCGCAGCGTTTCCGGTCGCAACATATCGTGAGGGAAATATCGGCTAAGCGGATAACGGTAGAAATCCATCCCGCTGTTCAGCCTCGCCACCAGCGACTTATCCGGACGAAAATAGACACGGGATAAGCGTACCTTGCCCGGCATCACATCGTCGGGATGCTCAAACCCGTCACTCGTCACCGCCACATGGAAGGAACCCAGCCCCTTAATGGTCACCGACTCTCCCTCCATCAGCGCTTCCTCTATAAACTTCGGCAAATCTATCAATACACTCTGCACGTCTCCCGAACTCATCCCTTTTCTGGATGCCATACGCTGCGCCAGCAGCTCTGCCGTCACACCTCCACGCCGCTGTAACACACGCTGCACAGCATAATAGAGTTGCTTCACCCCTTCTGCCGTGCGGAAAACCTTCTTTCGAACCAAATAGACTATACTCATACTCTTTTCACAATGAACATAATGTTTCTTACTGCAACCAGACTGCTGACACCCCACCCGAAGGTTACTTCCCCTAAACAGAAAGCCAGTTTCCATACGGCCGGACAGCTATTCCCCAACATGCACGAGATGCACATCTCATGCAGTTCGAGACATACATCTCAACACACGCGAGATGTGCATCTCATACAGCAAAGGTAATCATATTCCACCTGATATACAAATATCTTTCATGTATCGGGGAATAATATTCCGCACCAGCTTACTCCGGCTCTTATCATTAATTAACAATGCTGCATGCAGGGTTTTCGCAAATATGCTATTTCTATAAAAGCAAGACCTATTCCAAATGTTTAATTTAAAAGAGTACACTATGAAAATGAAGTCAATCTTTAACAAGAAAATTTTAATCGCTATTGCAACCATCAGCTCCTTAAGCCTCCAATCGTGCCTGGACGACGATGATAATTATGCCATGAGATTCCCCAATGCCCTGGTAACGGTAAAGACCGATGCAGACCAGACAGTCTTTCTGCAATTGGATGACAAGACCACTCTGCTGCCTACCAACATGACGAAATCTCCCTACGGCGAGAAGGAAGTCCGCGCTTTAGTAAACTACAAGGAAGTGGACGAGCCCAGCGATATCTACACCCAAGCTGTACATATAAACTGGATAGACAGTATCCTTACCAAACCCATCGCCCCGGATTTGGGTGAAGAGAACGATACCGTATACGGCACCGACCCGGTGGAAATAGTGAACGATTGGGTAACCATCGCAGAAGACGGTTATCTGACCCTTCGCTTTAGAACTCAGCAAGGAGACTATCAAACAAAGCACTTTGTCAATCTGCTGCTGAGCGAGAATCCGGAAAACCCGTATGAAGTAGAATTCCGCCACAATGCCAAGGGCGACATTTACGGCAGGTATGCGGACGGACTGGTTGCTTTCAAGTTGGATGCCCTGCCTGATACAGAAGGCAAGACCGTTAAATTGAAACTGAAGTGGAAATCATTTAGCGGTGAAAAATCTGCGGAATTCGATTATTGTACCCGGAAATCCGTAACGCCCGAAAGTCCGGCTATCACTTCCGTAAGAAACAGCCTAAACCTGCAATAACTTCATTCAAAGTATGCCTGCCCGCTCAAAGCCATTGCCTTGCGAAGCAGGCATACAAGTAAAAAGAGAGCAGGGCACGTTGGCCGAAAGCCTTGAAACTGCAAATTATAAGTTCATTCAATAAAAAAAGCACTATAAATATTTGCTATTTTAAAATAAAGCCGTACATTTGCACCCGCAATTCGGGATGTAGCTCAGCCCGGTAGAGTACGCGTCTGGGGGGCGTGTGGTCGCAAGTTCGAATCTTGTCATCCCGACTGTTGAGCATTGAGGAGTTAAGTCTAAAACTTAGCTCCTTATTTTTTTACATTAACTCAATGTCCGATATTCATTCGGAGAACATCCTACAACTCTTTTGAAAGCCTTGCTGAAATACTGTGGATATTGATATCCTAAGGCATAAGCAACGTCACCGACAGATTTAGCGGGGTCAGTAAGCAACTCTTTTGCCCTATCCATTATTTTGGTTAATATATATTCTTGCGCAGAAACACCTGTCTCCTTTTTAATCAAGTCTCCGAAATAATTTGCAGACAGGTTCAGTTGGTCTGCACAATAAGCCACAGTCAGCGTACCCCGCTCAGCGGGTTTATCCGATACGAAATAGTCGTTCAGCAATGCTTCAAAAGAGCCGAGCATGCCCTTGTTCTCCTTTTTACGGGTAGTAAACTGTCTATCATAGAAACGAATGCAATAGTTGAGCAGCAGCTCGATGGCAGAAGCGATAATCAGGTTAGTGTGACGGTCTGCCTGGTTGTATGTTTCCTCGTCAATCTTTGTCAAACAATCAATGATGGTCTGTTGCTCTTGTTTGGATAGATGCAATGCTTCGTTAGCGGCGTATGAGAAAAACGTATAATCCTGCATATGCCGACCGAGCGGCGTACCGCGTAGCAGGTCGGGATGGAACAACAGGCACCATCCGGAACCGGTAAAAGTCGACCCGTCGGCTTCATGCCCGAATACTTGCCCCGGAGCGATAAACACCAGCGTGTTCTCCTGAAAATCGTAAGAGCGACGACCGTAGGTCAAATCGTCCGTACATCGTAGTTCTTTCAGAAAAATCACATACATCCCCACGTGCTTGCGTGCATGGGGTACGGGGTGCGGCATACGGCTTCCCTCTATGACACTGACCAGAGGATGCCTTGTTTCCACACCCATATAGTCATTGTACTCCTTTATCGTTTTCAGTTGCATAACCTTCTCCATAACAGTCTATTTCAGTGGTTTCTATGCAAATGTAGAAAATATCTTCAGGTTATCTCTCCAATCAGTAAAAATTATCCTTTAAACCGTAATTCATGACCGGTCGAAGTGGAAAATCCAGCCTAATTTTGCAGCAAGTAAAACTTGATACATAATAATAAAGATTATGAAACTAAAAATGAGAATTATGACAACGCTACTCGGACTTGTCTTTGGATGCGGCATCGCAGCTTCGCAAACACCGAGAGCAGAACAAACCATGAACAGTAAACGACAATACATCGCAGAGGTCGCAGCCCTTACAAGCATGGGGCACCTCGACCAATTAAGAACAGTCCTTATCGGTGGACTGAATAGCGGTATCACCGTCAGCGAGCTTAAAGAAGTTATGGTCCATTCCTACGCCTATTGTGGTTTTCCGCGTGCCCTGCGCGGACTGCAAACATTGGTTGCGGTACTTGACGAGCGTAAGGCAAAAGGCATCAGAGACAACCAGGGGCGCGAAGCGTCACCGATAACCGATACCCGCAGCAAATACGAACGCGGACGTGACATTCTTGCAGAGATTTCGGGCACCCCGGCAGATGCGCCGAAAGCCAACTATGCCGTCCTGGCCCCGGAAATCGAAGTATTCCTTAAAGAACATCTCTTTGCCGAGCTTTTCGAGCGGGACGTGCTGACCTATGCCGAACGGGAACTGGCAACCGTTGCCATAATAGCTTCTTTGGGCAAAGGCGTGGAACCGATGCTGAAAGGGCACATGGGTATTGCGCTGAATGTAGGCGTAACACCGGACGAATTACGCGGTGTGCTGGCTATCATTGAAAAGAATATCGGACGTAGCGAAGCCGATAATGGCAAACAAGTATTGAACGAATTATTGCAAAGCAAAGGGTTGACTACCAAACCGGAAACCCCGATTGTAGCAGTGGAGAATGACGTGAAGAAACAGAAAGTGACATTCCACAACCGTTTTTTGATTGATATAGTTGGCGACCTCTATTTCCCTGCGGACTATGATGCCACAAAGAAATATGCCGCCATCATCGTCGGTCATCCCTTTGGTGGCGTCAAAGAACAGACTTCGGGACTCCATGCCCGTAAGTTGGCGGAACTCGGCTATGTGGCATTAGCCTTCGATGCGTCCTATTATGGCGAGAGTGGCGGTTATCCGCGTCGTATGGAATCGCCCGAAGTGCGGGTAGAAGACTTCAGTGCGGCAGTCGATTTCCTCACGAACCATCCGGCTGTCTATGCTGATAAGATAGGAGTAATCGGCATCTGTGGCGGAGGCTGCTACTCTGTCAGTGCTACGCAGATAGACCATCGCATCAAGGCACTTGCCACCATCAGTATGTACGACATGGGCCGCGCCCGCCGTCAGGGTGTAGGCGACTCGCAGACTTACGAACAGCGTATGGCTATCCTTGATGAAATCGGCCGCCAGCGTAAGATGGAATATGGTGGGGCTGTACGCAAGGATATCCGTGCCCTGCCCGAAAAAGTGGATGAGAACACACCGAAGTTTGCCATCGACTTCCTCGATTATTACGACAATCCACAACGCGGTCAACATCCCAACTCTACGGGCTATTACTCCTACACGAGCCTCGCACCGATGATGAACTTCTTCCCCTTTGCGCAAATCGAGACTATATCGCCACGTCCTATGCTTTTCATAGTGGGAGAAAATGCAGTATCGAAATATTTTTCTGAGGACGCATACGCGAAAGCCGCCGAACCGAAAGAACTGTTTGTCGTACCCGGAGCTACGCACGTGGATTTATACGACCAGCCGAAATATCTGAAAATCACGCTTCCCAAACTGGACTCTTTCTTTAAACAACATTTAAAATAACTCTTCAAGATGAAAAAGATGACTTACTTATTTCTACTGGCTGCAACACTTGGTGCTTGCAGTCCGAAACCGGAAAACAAGATTGAAACACCCCCAAAAGCATCAGCCTCTCTCTTTCCCCAAGGAGATGCCATCGAGGGCAGCAATTTCAACGGAACGGCATACCTCCAACGGCTGATGACCGACAGTGAAACATTCGATGTGGTAGTCTCCGACGTGATATTCGAGCCGAAAGCCCGAAACAGCTGGCATTCGCATCCGGGCGGACAGATTCTGATTGCCACCGCCGGAAAAGGTTACTATCAGGAAAAGGGGAAGCCTATACAAGTGTTGAATCCCGGCGATGTAGTCGCTATTCCGGCAGATGTGGTGCATTGGCACGGAGCGGCTCCCGACAGCGGATTCACGCATATAGCTATCAATACAAAAGTTCATTTGGGTGCTACACAGTGGTATGAACCTGTAAGCGATGAAGAATACACTAATCAATAAATATCTAAAAACAACTCGAATATGAAAAAGTTACTTCTTATTCCGCTCTTGCTCCTCTCTCTAACGACAATGGCAGCATGCTCTACCACCGACGACACTCCCGATACTCCATCCGGAAACGGCAATATGCTTGTGCTCTACTTTTCTGCCGAAGGACACACCCAGGCCATTGCCGAACGTATCGTGAAACTTACAGGCGCAGATATCCATCGCATTGAGGCTGCCGAACCGTATGCTGCAAATCCTTACGATGACAGCGACCGCATTCAGCATGAAGCCTATAATGCCCTGCGCCCTGGAGTAGCGAATCTGCTTGATAAAGAGGCATTGGCGAAATATGATACAATTTTCGTCGGTTCGCCTTGCTGGTGGCATCAACCCGCAATGGTAGTCTGTACATTCCTCGAAGCATACGACCTGAAAGACAAGGTAATCATTCCTTTCTTTACCTACGGGGCTACTACCTATCTGAACGAGTCCATGCAGAAAATTTACAAGGTAACATCCACTTCAAGACATATTCCGGAAACACTTCCCGAAGACCTTGATGCGGAGGATATTACGACACCAGGACGCCCTGATGATGCAGATATCGACATGCCGGGCAACGCTAATGGTACAGAAGGATGGTTACACCGAATCGGAATAGCAGTGCGTTCGGGAATATTCAATACATCTGCCGACTAATTGATAATATCTTTTTCTTCTTCGAGCACTCCGTCTGCCAATGCAATATCTTCCCCCATCTCCCAATACTTCATCCACTTTTACTAGGATTCTCGTAAGAAATCTCTATTTTTGCACTTTAAACAAGAAAAATTATGGGAGCAGCTAAATGGATAGGCGGCATCATCGGCTTCATGGCCGGAGGACCGCTGGGAGCCTTGGCAGGTTTTGTATTCGGTTCATTGTTCGACACCGATTCAAATGACGCAGGCAGTTATTATGGAGAAGCACCAACGCACGGCACTACCTATACCGGGCAACGGAACAGTTTCCTCTTCTCCATGCTCGTGATGGCTTCGTACATTATCCGTGCAGACGGGCGCATCATGCATAGTGAAATGGAATTCGTCCGCCGCTTTCTGAGAAGCACATTCGGTGAGGCTGCCGTGGGCGAGGGAGAACGGATACTGCTCAACCTCTTCGAACAGCGCAAGCAGATGGACAGACAAAACCCACTGGCATTTAAAAACACCATCCGTGACTGTGGAACGCAGATTGCCGCCAACCTGACATACGAGGAACGCTTGCAACTGCTGGTATTCTTGGTAGAAATTGCCAAAAGCGACGGACACGTCTGCAACGAGGAGATAGAAGCCTTGAAAGAAGTGGCCATGTACATGGGACTATCCGTCAAGGAAGTGGAATCCATGCTTAACCTAGGCGGTAGCTCACTGAACGAGGCCTACAAAGTACTTGAAGTTGAACCCACCGCCACCAATGACGAAGTGCGTGCCGCTTACCGCCGTCTGGCCTTGAAACACCATCCCGACCGGGTGGCAACGCTGGGCGAAGACATCAAGAAAGCCGCAGAAGAGAAGTTCCAAAGCATCAACAATGCCAAAGAACAGATATACAAGGCACGAGGTATGAAATGACGTACCTCGCTCCTTGCCTTGTGGACAGCATCATGACGTTTATAAACATTCTATATTAACATCAACCCACACACTTATGAAGAAAACCCTTGCAATCCTTGCACTAGGCCTTACTGCCATTGCCGGACATGCCGCCACGCCGCTCTGGATGCGCGATGTGCAAATCTCTCCCGACGGTACGGAAATCGCATTCTGCTACAAAGGAGACATCTACAAGGTGCCGGCCAAAGGTGGAACCGCCACACAGCTTACTACCCAAGAGAGCTACGAATGTACCCCCATATGGTCGCCGGACGGCAAACAAATAGCCTTTGCCAGCGACAGATACGGCAACTTCGACGTATTCGTGATGCCGGCAGACGGCGGAACCGCCCAACGGCTCACTACCCACTCCACCGGTGAGATACCCTCCACATTCACTCCGGACGGAAAGTATATCTTGTTTTCCGCATCCATCCAGGACCCGGCAAGCAGCGCTCTTTTCCCCACTTCGGCCATGACCGAGCTTTACAAAGTACCTGCAACGGGAGGGCGTACGGAGCAAGTGCTGGGCACCCCTGCCGAAGCGGTCTGCTTCGACAAGGCGGGCCATCAGTTCCTCTACCAAGACCGCAAGGGATTTGAAGATGAATGGAGAAAGCACCACACCTCCTCCATCACCCGCGACATCTGGCTGTATGATGCAAAGACGGGTATCCATACCAACCTCACCGACCGCGCGGGCGAAGACCGCAACCCGGTGTTGTCACCCGATGGAAGAACGGTTTACTTTTTGAGTGAGAGAAACGGCGGCTCATTCAACGTGTATGCCTTCCCGCTGGCACAGCCCCGAGAGGTGAAGCCCATCACCAGCTTCAAGACACATCCCGTGCGCTTCCTCTCCATGAGTGACGGCGGGACGTTGTGCTACAGTTACGACGGCGAAATCTATACCCAGCAGCCGGATGCCACCCCGAAGAAAGTCGCCATAGAACTGGTGCGCGATGACCGGCCGCAATTCGCCAACCTGCAGTCTTCCGACGGAGCCACCTCTGCCGTTGTGTCCCCGGACGGAAAACAGATTGCCTTCACGCTGCGCGGAGAAGTCTTTGTCACTTCGGCAGACTATGCCACTACCAAGCAGGTGACGCACACACCGGCACGCGAAGCGGGCCTCTCCTTTGCGACGGACAACCGCACCCTGGCCTACGCCAGCGAGCGAGGCGGCAACTGGCAGCTCTACCTTGCCAAGATAGCCCGCAAGGAAGACCCTAACTTCCCGAACGCCACGCTGATTGAAGAAGAAGTGCTGCTGCCCTCCACCACCGTGGAACGTGCCTATCCGCAATTCTCGCCCGACGGCAAGGAACTCGCCTTTATCGAAGACCGCATCCGGCTGATGGTGCTCAATCTGGAGACGAAGAAGGTGCGCCAGATTACGGACGGCTCCACCTGGTACAGCACCGGCGGAGGATTTGACTACGCATGGTCGCCGGACGGTAAATGGTTTACACTTGAGTTCACGGGTAACAAGCACGACCCCTACTCCGACATCGGCCTGGTCAGCGCAGAGGGAGGCAAAGACATCATCAACCTCACCAATAGCGGCTACATGAGCGGCTATCCCCACTTTGCGCTGGACGGCAACGCCATCCTTTTCACCACCGAACGCTACGGCATGCGTGCCCATGCCTCATGGGGCTCGCTGAACGACGCCATGCTCGTCTTCCTCAACCAAGACGCCTACGACAAATACTGCCTGAGCAAAGAAGACTACGAGTTGCGCAAGGAGCTGGAGAAGGAGCAGAAGAAGTCTGCCGGGAAGGACACCCCCCAAGGCAAAAACAAGGATAAAAAGAAGAAATACGACAAGAAAGACAGCAATGCTGACGAAAAAGATGACCAGCCGAAAGACATCGTCGTAGAGCTGAAAGGCATCGAAGACCGTGTGGTGCGCCTCACCCCGAACTCTTCCGACATGGGCAGCACCATCATCTCCAAGGATGGCGAGACACTCTACTACCTGGCAGCCTTCGAAGGTGGCTACGACCTCTGGAAGATGAACCTCCGCAAGAAGGAAACCAAACTGCTGCACAAGATGGATGCCGGATGGGCAGACATGCAGCTGGACAAGGACGGCAAAAACCTCTTCCTGCTGGGCAGCCGCAAGATGCAGAAAATGGACACTTCATCCGACGCGCTGACCCCCATCACCTTCCAGGTAGATGCCAAGATGGACCTGGCTGCGGAGCGCGAATACATGTTCGACCACGTGTACCGCCAACAGCAGAAGCGATTCTACAATACCAATATGCACGGAGTGGACTGGGACAAGATGACCGCCGCCTATCGCCGCTTCCTGCCCCATATCGACAACAATTATGACTTTGCCGAACTGCTGAGCGAATGGCTGGGCGAGCTGAACGTATCTCACACCGGCGGCCGTTTCTATCCCAAAGGGCAATCCGAACCTACTGCCAGCCTGGGACTGTTCTTCGACTGGAACTACACGGGCAAGGGCATGCTCATTGCCGAAGTAGTGGAGAAAGGCCCCTTCGACACAGCCAACACCCGGGTGAAAGCCGGCACAGTCATCGAAAAGATAGACGGCGTGGAAATCACCCCCGATGCGGACTATTACACGCTGCTCAACAACAAGGCACGGAAGAAAACACTTGTTTCTCTCTTCGACCCGCAGACCAAGGAGCACTGGGAAGAGGTCATTATCCCCATTACGAACGGTGCGTTCAGCGATTTACTCTACAGCCGCTGGGTGAAACAGCGTGCGGCAGACGTTGACCGATGGTCGGGTGGCCGATTGGGTTACGTGCACATCGAGTCTATGGGAGACGACAGTTTCCGTTCCGTCTACTCGGACATCCTGGGAAAATACAACAACCGCGAAGGCATCGTCATCGACACCCGTTTCAATGGCGGTGGACGCTTGCACGAGGATATAGAAATACTTTTCAGTGGACAAAAATACTTCACCCAAGTGGTGCGCGGTCGCGAGACGTGCGACATGCCCAGCCGCCGCTGGAACAAACCCTCCATCATGGTGATGTGCGAGGCCAACTACTCCAATGCGCACGGCACGCCGTGGGTTTACAGCCACCGCGGACTGGGCAAGCTGGTAGGCATGCCCGTGCCGGGAACCATGACCAGCGTGTCGTGGGAACGCCTGCAAGACCCGTCATTGGTATTCGGCATCCCCGTCGTGGGCTACCGCCTGTCGGACGGCAGCTATCTGGAGAACTCGCAGCTGGAGCCGGACATCAAAGTAGCCAATTCACCCGAGACCATCGTGAAGGGAGAAGACACACAGCTGAAAGCTGCCGTAGAGGAACTGCTGAAGGAACTCGAAAAATAAGTACCGCCCTGCCCCACGCAGGAATACCGGTCATATAGGCCGATATATATATTAAGATGATGTGTCAAAACGGTTGATGGCACATCATCTTTTTTTATATGCCACAAGGAAGCAAGACTTTTTCTATCTCACTTTTTTGCACTATCTTTGTGACATAAATTCCTAACTCTTTAACTGATTATGTTTGCTGACTTGTTAAACTCCTCCTATTTCGCGCTCTTTCTCATTGTGGCTTTAGGCTTCATGTTGGGAAGAATCAAGATTAAAGGGCTTTCGCTCGACGTCTCCGCCGTCATCTTCATTGCCCTGCTGTTCGGACACTTCGGTGTCATCATCCCCAAAGAATTAGGAAACTTCGGACTGGTGCTCTTCATCTTCACCATCGGCATCCAGGCCGGTCCCGGATTTTTCGACTCCTTCCGGAGCAAGGGCAAGACGCTTATCATCATCACCCTGCTCATCATCTGCTCCGCCGCCCTGACGGCAGTAGGACTGAAATATGCCTTCGACATCGATACTCCCAGTGTCGTGGGACTGATAGCCGGTGCCCTGACCAGTACGCCGGGACTCGCCGTTGCCATTGACAGCACCCATTCCCCACTGGCATCCATCGCTTACGGTATTGCCTATCCTTTCGGCGTTATCGGCGTGATTCTCTTCGTTAAGCTGCTGCCCCGTATCATGCGCATCGACCTCGACAAGGAGGCGCGCCGGTTGGAGAAGGAACGCCGCAGCCAGCTCCCGGAAC
>ERZ780032.750-NODE-750-length-12132-cov-3.548729_pt1 | contig 12132 bp, 15 predicted proteins | sample MGYA00511856_ERZ780032 | MGnify/ENA primary metagenome ERZ780032 (study PRJEB29588, sample SAMEA2147983) | human gut metagenome | biome: human gut; feature: human-associated habitat; material: faeces | place: Denmark | collected 2008/2010 ...
TACGGAAACACCGGACCCGGTAACCCGAACGGAAGACCCGGTATTGATGCAGTCAGAGAACCTGATTTCGGACCTTATATGAGAGAACTTCAAAGACGTATCAAAATGAACTGGGATCCTCCTAAAGGCAACGAAAGCAAACGTGTAGTTTTACTTTTCAAAATAGCAAAAGACGGAAGATTGCTTTCCTGCAGTGTATTTAAATCTTCAGGGCTTCCTGGGGCCGATAAAGCGGCAATAAATGCAGTACAGGCGACAGCTCCTTTCAGACCGCTGCCTGCAGAATTCAAAGGACAAAGTATTGATATTCAATTTACGTTTGATTACAACGTATTTGGAGCATCAGGATATTAGTTAGTAAAACAAATTAATAAAAGAGGATAAAATTATGGAACTATTATGGAAATCAATTCAAATGGATTGGCCGGTACTATTACCTATCTTGGTATGCTCAATCCTTGTTGTAGGCGTTGTTATTAACAGATTTTCTTTCTACAAGAAAAACAAAAGAGATGTTGTCTTATTTATTCCGAGATTGCAAAAAGAACTTGTTAAGAATAATCTTGACGGTGCTCAAAATCTTGCAGTACAATGCGGCGGAGTTATCGGAGAAGTTACGGAAGAAGCCGTAAGAATTTTTTCTGAACAGAAAAACGGTTTTTCACGCTCTTTTGATATTGCAGCATCATTAGCGGCAAGAAAACTTGAAAGCCATCTGACAATTCTTGGTACAATCGGCGGTGTTGCTCCGTTTTTAGGTTTGTTCGGAACTGTTGTAAGAATTCTTTTTACATTTCAGGATTTGGCAGCACAGGGCAATCAGTCAGCTGCTGTTGCATCAGGTATTGCATCAGCATTGATTGCAACCGCATTCGGTTTAGGCGTTGCGATTATTGCGGTTATTTTCTATAACTCTTTCCAATCTATAGTTAAACGCTACGAAGACGACTTCCAGTTAATCAAATTGTTATTCTTAAGCTTTGTAGATTCAAACGATGAATCAACAACACCTTCAAATGCAAATATTTCACTATAGGTAAGTAAATTATGGCAATGAAAACCAATAAGGGCAAAGATGCTCTTTTTACAGAAATTAATATAACACCGTTAACAGATATCTTCTTAGTACTGTTAATCATTATGATGGTTGTGGCTCCGACTTTCCAATCCAATGACAGTTCCATTACGATACCTGAGATTAACAGCGGAATTTCAATAGAACAGAAAAACGCAACCGTTTCCGTTACAAAAGAAGGTAAAATGTATCTTAACGGCAGTCCCGTAACTGATGAAAATCTGACAAACGAACTTGTAACATTAAAAGCACAGCTTGAAAAACCCGAACTTGTGGTTAAGGCCGACGAAAAAGTTAAAAGCGCAAAAATAATGGAAATTATGAATGCGGCGCAGGATGCCGAGTATAAAAAATTAATCGTCGCAGGAGAACCTTTAAGCAAAAAAGAACAGAAGGATCTGGAGAAAAAACAAAAATGAGCAGAAACCGTGACACATTTAATGAAATTAACATAACACCGTTGACAGATATTTTTCTTGTACTGTTAATCATTATGATGGTTATAGCTCCGATGCTTGACCAGCAGGGATTAAATCTTACCGTGCCTGAAAATGTAACGCAGGAACAGCAGCAGAAAGAAACCAAAATTATGACAATAACGGTGGATTCAGGCGACAGATTTTTTCTTGACGGAACAGAGGTTTCTGCCGATAAACTTGAAAGCGCAATAAAATCACAGGCATCCGATTATCCTGACGGACTTTTGATTAAAACAGACGCCGACTCCTCGCACGGAGCAATGGTTAAAGTAATGGACTGTGCCAGAAATTCAGGGATTACAAGTATTTCCGTTGACGAAATTTAAACATTCCATGAAGGATTTTCGCCATCGGCTACTTCAAAAAACTTCTGCATCTTTTCGGCGACAGATTTATCCTCTTTATAAGGGAATATACTGTTAGGCTTTGTCATATCAACGTTTGCCATTGCATCAAGCTTGTTGACTTTTTCTTTAATAGTTTCAAAATTTATTATCTTCATATGCACTCTCTCTTACCTATATAAAAAATTCGGTAAGATAGAAATTTCAAAACAATAATTTTTATTTACAATTCTTTAAATCCTCTTACATATAGAAATTTTTCAATTTTTAAGTTATAATATGCATACGTTTACACAAAAGAGAGAGGTCATCCAATGAATAAAAGTCAATCCGCAGGAATGTACATCGTACTGGCAATAGTTGTACTTCTGTTTGTTTCATCAGTATTTTTGTCAAGTCCGGCTACTAAGGTATCCGAAATTTCATATTCAAACTTTATGGAAAGACTTGATAAAGGAGAATTTAAGAAAATAGAAAAAGCGGATGATTTTTTGATTGCAATTCCGAAGGTTCAACCTGAAGCAGCAGCAAAAAAACCTGCAGCACCCGCAATGGATAATCCTTTCGGAATTACTGAAACTAAGGCTCCGACTTTAAAATATAAAGTTTTAACACCTGCTTTTGACCCTGATTTAATGAAAAAACTGGATGCTTCTGATGCAGAAATACAAATTACGAGAGCAACAGAATCATCAAAAACTCTCGGCAATGTATTAAGTTATTTATTATTGCCTATATTATTTCTGGTATTTCTTGCAGTTATGGCAAAAAGTATTCAGGCAGGCGGTTCTCAGGCTATGTCTTTCGGAAAAAGCAAAGCAAAAATGCTTCTTGACAGCAAAGTTAAAACAACTTTCAAAGATGTTGCGGGTATAGATGAGGAGAAAAAAGAACTTGAAGAAATCGTTGACTTTTTGAAAAACGGTGACAAATATATTAAATTAGGAGCAAGAATTCCAAAAGGTGTCCTTCTGGTAGGGCCTCCGGGAACGGGTAAAACATTAATGGCAAAAGCTGTTGCGGGTGAAGCGGGCGTTCCGTTCTTTTCAATAAGCGGGTCTGATTTTGTTGAAATGTTTGTCGGTGTTGGTGCAAGCCGTGTAAGAGATTTATTTGAACAGGCTAAAAAGCATCAGCCATGTATTATCTTCATTGATGAAATAGATGCAGTAGGACGCCAGAGAGGCGCAGGTATGGGCGGCGGACACGATGAACGCGAACAGACATTAAACCAGCTTCTTGTTGAGATGGACGGTTTTGACGAAAACACAAATATTATCGTAATTGCCGCAACTAACAGACCTGATATTTTAGATAATGCATTATTAAGACCGGGAAGATTTGACAGACAAATTTATATTAATGCTCCTGACGTTAGAGGCAGAGAACAAATTTTAAAAGTTCATGCAAAAAATAAACAGCTTGATACGGAAGTTGATTTGAAAACTCTTGCAAAACGTACACCGGGCTTCACAGGTGCAGATTTACAGAATTTATTGAATGAAGCGGCTCTGCTTGCGGCAAGAAATAACAAAGAGAAAATTTCAATGGGTGATATTGACAGCTCCATTGACAGAGTGCTTGCAGGGATTGAAAAGAAAAGCAAGGTAATGACTGATGAAGATAAAGAATTAACATCATATCACGAAGTCGGTCATGCACTTCTGGCAAAGCTTTTAAAAGATGCCGATGAACTCCATAAAGTTTCTATTATTCCGAGGGGTTACGCGCTCGGTGTAACATGGACAAAACCTAAAGATGAAAAAGTTCACACCAATAAAGCAAAACTTCTTGCACAGATTACGGTATCATTAGGCGGACGCGCCGCAGAAGAAATCGTTTACGGCAAAGACAGAGTAAGCACGGGAGCTTCACAAGACCTTATTAACGTAACAAATATCGCAAGAAAAATGGTTACTGCGTGGGGTATGTCTGAAAGACTCGGTAACATGGCTTACGGTAAAAATCAGGAAAATGTATTCATGGGCAGAGATTTCGGACATCAGAGAGATTACTCCGAACAGGTTGCATTTGAAATAGACGAAGAAATGAAAAGCATCGTTGACAATAAATACGAAGAAGCAAAAAAACTTCTAAGTGAAAATAGAGATATGCTTGAGGCAATTTCAAGAGAACTGCTTGATAAAGAAACTCTTGATGATAAAGAATTTGAAGACATAATGAACAGAGTACAAAGTGAAAGACAGGGTTAAATATATTCTGGAACTGCCTGTCGAAAAGGCAGAAGAAGGACTTAAAAAAGACTGCGATATACTGGGTCTTAAATTTACGGAAGATATAGAAAAGGGGATTGAAGCTTTTAAAAAGCTTCTTCCTCGTATTGAAAAGCCTTTAATGATAAGAGGCTGCGGCAATGACAGCATTGATACGGAGCTGTTGCCTTTGCTTGCACAATTAGCAGACAGGGAATGCATAATAGGAACCGCAACCGAAAATAATTATAAAAGTATTATTCCTTCGGTTATAAAAGGCGGTCACAGGCTTATAATCCGCACTCCTATTGATATTAACCTTGCAAAAGAAATGAATATCCTTACATCCGATATGGGACTTGGTCTGGACAGAATATTAACAGACACCGACATAGGCGGTTTGGGTTACGGATTTGAATACGGTTACAGTATTATGGAAAAAATTAAGCTTGAAGGGAAAAACGGAGATAAATTTTTGAATGTACCACTGATATCTTTTGCGGCTGAAGAAACGGCAAAAACAAAAGAAGCAAAAGATGAAAAACTTTCTTTATATCTTGAAATTGCATCAGCATCAGCGGTTAAAGCAGCAGGTGCAGATTACATCGTTTTGACAAAACCTGAAGCGGTTTCAATTTTAAGGGGGCTTGAATGACGGAACTTTCAGGGTTACAAATTTTTAAATATCTTCCTGCCGCTAAAAAAGCTGAACACACCAATTGTAAAGAATGCGGCTGTCCGACATGCATGGCGTTTGCACTTAAACTTGCCAAACACAATATTGACATAGAAAAATGTAAATATGCACCTGAAAATTTAAAAGAGATTTGCGAACAAAATGCCAAACAGCCTCAAAAAACAGTTGAGATAAGCGGGGTTAAAATAGGCGGTGAAAATGTCTTGTACAGACACGAAAAAACCTTTATCAATAAAACCGCACTCGCTGTTGTAATTGATATGGCAGCCCCCAATTGGAAAGAAAAATATGAACGCGTTAAGAACTTTGAGATTACACGTGTAAACGAACATTTAAAAGTTGATTTGATTATTGTCAAAAACGGCACTCTGCCTGATACAATTACTTATGAAGAACTGAAAAAACTGCCGCTAAAAGAAATTATTGATGGAGAATTTTCCAAAACATCAAACGAACTTATTGAAACACGCAAAAAAGCTGTCTTAGAAAAAGATGAAAACAGTTCAAATCCTGTATATGTTTATTTTAAACATACAGAAGATAAAAATCTGTTATGTGCAAAGGCTTCTTATTATATCTGTAAATATGCAAATATGCTGGTATTCGAAGATTTTGACGAATATTTGCTGACCGCTTTAATGACATTAAGACAAAATATTTTCACTGACCCTCAAAAACCTTTACAGGTTGAGTCAAAAATCTATGAGTTTAACAATCCCGATGAAAACTCATTAATATTTATGACAACAAATTTTGCACTGACATTTTTTGCAGTAGCGAATGAACTTGAAAGCCTTTCGGTTCCGTCATACTTAATTGTAACCCCTGCCGAAGGCATGAGCGTTTTAACAGCCTGGTCTGCTGAAAAATTTACGGCAAAAATGGTTGCAAAAACTTTGAAAAAATTTGACTTTGCAAATAAAGTAAAGAACAGAAAAATAATAATTCCCGGGTTGTTAGCTCACATGAAAGACGAACTTCAGGAAGAAATTAAAGACTTTGAAATAATTGTCGGAACAGTAGATGCATTTGCTATAGGGGATTTTGTGAAAAATTTGAATAAATAGCAATAAATTTTTTGTTCAACTTTTATTCTGAATATGGAAATAAAAAATTCTTATAACAAACAAAATTTTAACGGACTTTATTTCAAAAATGTCTCGCCTAAGGTTCAAAAAGCTCTCGAAAATTCACCCGCAATTCAATCATTGAGCCGTAACTATGACGTATTTATAAAGCAATATCATAACAAAACATTAAACAAATACGGTACATCGCTTAATTACGGTCTTACATACAAAGTCAAAGAAATAGTACCCAATTTATTTCATAAAACAGCTACATTTAATAAAAAATGTTATTCTAATTTTGCCCTCGATCCGTATTCATTCCCGATAAAAAAGGACATTAAGACTACGATTGAAAATGATCTGATTAAAGAAGCCGAACTAATTAACATCAATTATTTTAAAGACTATCTTAAATAATTTTAGAGAATGACAAAAAGTAATCAGATACTATATTAACAAGCATAGGCAAAATCCATACCATTATTGCCGCACCGAGAACAGGTTTGAAAAGAAAGCTTAATTGAAATACATTTACCTGAGGCGCAGTCTTTGAGATTACACCGAGAATAATATCCTGCCCGAGCGTTGCAAGAAGTATGGGAGATGCAATTTGCAGCCCCATAAACAAAACATTTGAAGACAACTGAACCATATAATCCATATTTACAATCTGCTGCAAAGGGATTATTGTTGCATCAAGAGGAAATATTTCAAAACTCCTCATAAGTGCCGTCAAAAGCCAGTAAACCCCGCCGAGCTGAATAAAAATTAAAAGCCCGAGAAGCTGAAAACACTTTCCCACAATAGAAACCTGAGAAGATGTAGTCGGGTCTAAAACCATTGCAGAAGATAACCCCATCTGCATATTAATCATATCACCGCCAGCATCCACGGCAAGCAGAATTAACTGCGCAATATAACCAATCATTGCTCCTACAACTATATTTAACAATATTGAAAGTGCAAATGACTCTTTAATTATAGTAACATCAGGCTTTGCTGCACAGGTTAATATGACTGTCAGCAAAAGACATAAAGCAATTTTCACCATCCCCGGAATTTCTTTTCTGTTAAATACAGGAGCGAGCCTGAAAAATCCCAAAAGACGCGCAAAAATAAATATACCTGCAGCCAGATAAGCATTAAGCATCGGAAACATTTTCATTAATTCTTCAATAATCTGTTCCAATGTTAATTACCTCCTTTGCTATTTTCAGGAGTATCAAGAGGGAAAAATGCAATATCATCATCGCTTGTAAAAATAATTTCTTCAGGAGTAACCCTGACTTTTACAACAACATTCGTGTCATAACGTTTTATTGTAATTGTTGCATCCCCTTCTTTTTTTGCTTTAACAATTATCGTATCTTTATTGTTGTCAATAGTAAAAAACGGAAGAACAGATATAACACTTTCATCACTTGAAGAAACCGAAATTACGGGCTTGTCAGACGTCAGGATATAATCCTCAAACGCAAATGCCTGTAGAGGAATTAAAAGTATTGAAAGTATTACCAGAAGTTTTTTCATTCGTTATCTTCCCAAAATTTGATTTGTTTCTACAAAATTAGGTTTAGGCATAGGTGTCTGTGGACTTGCATAGTATTTTGTTTTTTGCTGCTGGTCTATAAAAGGAACCTTACCGGGATTTTTCATTATCTCATTTATTGTTGGCTGATTTTTAAATTTGTCGTTCATTTCATGTTCAAAAGGCGTTGTGTATTTAAAATAATCTGCCGGAAGAACATAAGAATCATTTTTGGAAACAAGATTAAAAGCCATTGCCATACCGTCAGTCATAAAACCTTTTAACATATTAATAAACCCGATACCGCCGATTACGATAACAAGGAAAACCCCGAGGATTTTGGGAGCTGCCGCAATTGTCTGCTCCTGAACCTGTGTAACAGCCTGCAGAATACCTACAACAAGACCAATACCAGCAGCAACAAGAACACATGGCATTGAGATTGCCAGCATTATCAAAAATCCTTTTGCTAAGTATTCAACTAAAACTTCCATTTTTTACCTCACAAATTTTTACGAACTTCCTTAGTTATAGCTCGTTACCAGACCCTGAACGATTAACGCCCAGCCGTCTACCGCAATAAATATAAGAAGTTTAAACGGCAGAGAAATAATCGTAGGCGACAGCATAAACATACCTAACGCAAGCAGAATATTTGCCACTACAAGATCTAATACGATAAACGGAACAAATATTATAAATCCGATTTCAAAAGATGTTTTCAATTCGCTTATAATAAATGCCGGTGCAACCTGCCATACAGTAATCTCATCAGGGCTTTTCGGCGGCTGCCCCTTTGAAGCCTCAATGAAAAATGCCAGATCGCTTTCTCTTGTCTGCTTCATCATAAACTCTTTTAAAGGTTTTGAGCCTTCATTGATTGCCTCAACAATATTCTGATTTTTGTGATACGGCACTGAACCCATTTCATACATTTTTTGAAAAGTTCCACCCATTGTGTAAAAGGTCAAAATCATTGCAAGACCAACAATAACAATTGAAGGCGGCACCTGCTGCGTTCCCATTGCAGTTTTAAGCATAGAAAATACTATGACAAATCTTAAAAAACTTGTCATACAGCAAAAAACCAACGGTATTAACGAGAATACAGTCATTAATATCAGCATTTGCAATACAGGGTTCATATCTTTTATTATCGTATCCATTTTTATTCCTCTAAATGTTATTAATTATATTTTTGAAAACTTTCTTCTGCGAATTATGAGAAGTTCTCGGGAAATCAACTATTGTCGGCAATTCATCCACACTGCATGTATTTTCTTTTTTCAGCGGTACGGAAGAATTATCATCAAGCTTTGAAATAAGCGACGTTCTGCCAACATCAGATGCAACAAGAAATCTTTCATTACCTGCTCTTACAACATAAAGCTCTTTTCTCGGAGCAAGACTTATACATTCTTCAACATTTAAAAATTTAGATCTTGAAGAAGTTGAGCAGGAAAACTTTTTATAGACAAAAACAGCCAGAAAAATAATTCCGACCATTGCCGCCGTATAAACTATGAAATTTAGTAAATAAGTACTCATTATCCCTCCAAGAAAGTTTCTTATATATCCTCATCCTCAAGCTCAAAGTCGCTGTAGTCAAATTCATCTTCTTCATCCGCCGGCTGGGCTGCTGCGGCATCTTCCTGCGGTAGCGGAGCTCCTTCAGCCGCAAAATCCGAACCTGCGGAAACAGCCTGTTGCTGAGGTATAGCATTCGGATTGTTTTCTGCTTTAGGAGTTTTAGCAATAACCTCATCTATCTTAACGCCGTATCTGTCATTTACAATAACAAGTTCCCCCCGTGCAATAGGCTTGTCCTCAACACTTAAAGTAACTTTATTATCATATATGGACGTAAGGTCTACAACCAACCCTTCCTCAATCTTTTTTAATTCGCCGAGAGTAATTTTAACAGTATCAAATTGTGCATTCATCTCAACTTCAATACTGTCCCAAAGATTAGTATTTTCTCCTGCCATATCGTCATTTCCTCCATCATTATCAACCGGCATAACCAGTCCCAGGTTAGGGTTTAAATTAATATCTTTTTCATAGTCCTTAAATCTCAGAACCATATGTTTTGTATCGCTGTTATCAAAAACTACAATATCATCAACTTCAATATTTTTAATATCAATAAGTTTAAACCTTGTAGAACCGACTTTAACAGCCACATCAATTACGCTTGATGCAAAATCGCCGTAATCAAATTTATCACCCTTTGAAGTTACGGCTTCGGGATTTAAAAGCACGTCAGGCAAAGTAATTATGAACTTTGCAACAGCATTTGTATCAACATCTTTCAATAAAAATGTTAAATGTACCACATCAAAATTTGTACGTTTTAATGCAGGCGGGGGCGGGATTAGAAATTGGGAAGTCTCATTAAACATATAATCATTAAATGCAGTAATAATCTTAGCTTCCAGGTCTGTAAGCTTGTTTAAATTAAATCTTGAATTTGGTTTTCCTAAAGCCCTGTCAAGTATAATACCTATAGCTTTTTCAGAAGTTCTGAAAAACATATCATGCAGTTTATCAATACGTATTTTGGTAACGAAATAGGCTTCTTTATCCATTAAAGTATTAATATTTTTACTTATACCTATTAAAATAAATTTCAGTCCGGGAAGAAAAAATTCATCACTTGAAGCCTGAACAACAGGCGGGTAAGCATTCGCAAACCAATTGTACTGTGCATACAATTCTTTATAGTCTATTGAGTTGATTTTTTCGTTTCCCATACTTAAATTGTCTATCCCTTATTCAAGTCTGTAATGATGAGCTTTCCCCATAAATACAATATAATAATTACACAAACTTCACATCAATCATTTAATGGATATTTTGCAAAAATCAATAAAGTCATAAAACAGGAAAACTCCCGCCATTCAGCGGGAGAAGGAATGAAAGTTAAGCGTGCCGCTGCTTGGTTGTCCGCGTTAAACGGGTCTCCCGGCAAAGCTCACCGATTTGACCGTTCGCCCTCTGCGGACAATCCGCTTAACCCGACACAATAAATATTTGTGTGAATTGCACGGCAGCTTATCTTTTTTTCAGTATAAAATTTTAGCTTCAAGTTTTTCAAGGCGAACTTTCAGCTCCTGATTTTCTTTTTCCAGTGCGGTAATACGGGTATCAAGTTCTTTGATTGCATTTATCATTGCATAGAACATATCTTCAAAACGGATTGTTAAAAAGCCGTCTTTGCCTTTTTTTACAGCATCCGGAAATACCTTTTGCAAATCTTGTGCAATTACGCCGACATGAGGTGTTTTGGTTTTATCTTTTTTAAAGGTATAATTAAAAACTTTCAATTGACGGATTTTATCCAAGCCTGAAGTAAACTCTTTACCGACGTATTTTAAACGACGGTCAGAGGTGAATTTGTCTGAAGGGCCAAGAGTAAAAGGACCTACAGTTATAGGGTTTGTTCTGTAAAAGTTATCATCTCCGCCTTTATAATCCTCAGTTCCTAAATAAACCCAATCACTCCACTGATCTTTATTATGTGCCTTTAAGTAAACCGCATATGTATGTCCGTCATTAACGGCACGGGCGCCCAACAGTGTATCTTTTCCTACAATCAAATTCCCCGGAATATAAACTGTATCAGAAGATGTTCCAAGATATACCATATGATCCTTACTTTTGTCCATATCATATGTCGGTCCTGAACCTGATCCAATACAAACAACATTACTGCCCGTTACATCTTTACAAGCTTCATAACCTATTGCTACTGATTTATCTATTGCCTTTGCTTCATGACCAATTGCAACACTATGACGTTCTGTTGTTGTATTATAACCGATTGAGACTGAATTACATTCAGCTGATGCTGAATTGCCGATCACAATTCCATCCGAAGACATTGTATAAGCATCATGACCTATAGCAATTCCTGCGGTATAACTACATGGACCCCAACCGCAAGATGTTCCCTCAACCCTTGCATTTGTTCCGATAGCTACTCCGTCTGAAAATGAACTATAACCTGATTTGGGGGATACCTTTGCGCCATTACCAATGGCTATAGAGCTGGTTCCACTACTCTGTGATGAATTGCCGAGAGCGATGGAAGAAGAAGCGCTGGCATTTGAACTCGCTCCGATGGCTATGGAAGATGCTTCTGTAGAGTTTGCGGCTAAATAACGTTCTTCACCACCTCCGATAGCAATCGAACCTGCTCCAGTAGAATAAGAGTTAGTTCCTAGAGCTAAGGATGTATAACCTCGAGCGGAACTATAAGAGCCTATAGCTATACTGCTGCTTACATTAAAGCGGCCGCCATCATCATAATTACTACGATAACCAACTGAGACATTATAATTCCCGCCATCGTTATCACGTAAGGAATCATACCCGATGGAGGTGTTATAATTACCACTTGAGGCATTGCTTTGTGAAAAAGCTCCAACGGCGGTATTTGCATCACTGGATGTATTCTTTGCTAAAGAATAATAACCTACAGTGGTATTATTTTTACCATCACCCTCAGCCATTGAATCTCCACCAATTATGGTATTTTGAATACCTGTACCTAATTTATATGCACGAAAACCTACTGCAGTATTCCAACTGCTGTTAGCTTTAGTTAAGGAATCATCTCCGACGGCAACATTATAACTACCATCTACATTGGACGCCAGGGTTGTACCGATACCGATATTATTATTACCGCTGGTTGTTGATAACATTGCATTATCCCCAATCG
>ERZ780032.754-NODE-754-length-12078-cov-2.963986_pt1 | contig 12078 bp, 9 predicted proteins | sample MGYA00511856_ERZ780032 | MGnify/ENA primary metagenome ERZ780032 (study PRJEB29588, sample SAMEA2147983) | human gut metagenome | biome: human gut; feature: human-associated habitat; material: faeces | place: Denmark | collected 2008/2010 ...
AATATCCAGATAAGGGGGGTGAGCTATTACGGAAACCCCGCCTGCATCATAGATAATTTCAACCGCATCCTGAGGAGTAACGGTTTTTCTTTGAACATATACGGGAGAATCATCATGAATATATTTAGCATACGCCTCTATAACACTTGTTGTCCCGCCTGCATTCGTAATAGCTTTTGCAATATGAGGACGTCCTATGCTGCCGCCTTCCGCAACCTGCTTTTTTATATCATCAAACTTAATTCTTATGCCTTCTTTTTTGGCAAGAAGATTTATAATTTCTTTGGTCTGCTTAACACGTGCCTGCTGCTGTATTTTCAACAGATTTTGAAAGTCACTGTTGTTCACATCCATAAAATAACCTAAAATGTGAACTTCATAGTTTTTATACAAAGTATTAACTTCAATACCCTGAATAATTTCGAGTTTATCTTCTTTATTTTCTTTTTTTAAATAGTCTTTTGCAACTTGATACGACAGGATATTATCGTGATCAGTCAAAGCAATTACCTGAAGCCCGACATCAATGGCAGTGTCTACAATCTTTTCGGGGGAAAAGACACCGTCAGAATAAAGGGTGTGAATGTGCAAATCACTTTTCATTTTCCTCTTCCTTTTTACTTTTATCTACATAACAAAAAACTCTTTTTACAGCTACAGTATGCCCGCTTGTCGAATTAATTTCAACTTCGACAGCATTAATTTGGACGACATTACTGTCAGCTACGTCATATCGTTCGGGAATGACTGTAGTAAAACGGTTAAGAGAAGTATTATAATCCATTCCGATAACACTTTCCGATGATCCGCAAAAACCTGCATCAGTTATATATCCCATATCATTAATAATTTGTTCATCCGCGGTCTGAACATGAGTATGTGTTCCGAAAAAAGCACTTGCACCCAGTTCAGAGCAAAATCTTCCGAAACATATTTTTTCTGCGGTAGCTTCCGCATGAAAGTCAACAATAACTATCGGGGTAATTTCTTTTAAGCGTATAATTTCATTTTTAACAACTGACCATTGTGATTCCACAGGAGACATAAAAACTCTGCCCAAAACATTTATTACTGCAATTTTTATACCGTCTGTAATTTCAAAAACACGGCTGCCGGCTCCCGGAGTATTTGCAGGATAATTAAACGGTCTGATTAATTTATCAGCATTATTGATGTAGTTAAATATTTCTTTTTTATCCCAAATATGGTTTCCTGATGTCATACATTGAACACCGTATTCACCAAGTTCGTTATAATTTTTTTCTGTTAAACCGAAACCATGTGATGCATTTTCGACATTAGCGATGATAAAATCATAATTCTGTTTATTTTTTTCCAAAAAATCCCTAACGGCAAATCTTCCCGGTCTGCCGACCAAATCTCCGAAAAATAAAATTTTTATATTTTTTACATCACCTGTCATAATTATTGTTCCTTTAAAACAGGCTGAGGCAAAGCCTCAGCCATATATTTTTACTTAGCTATTTCGGTTGTTCTAAACTCTCTTACCACAGTAACTCTGATTTGTCCCGGATAATCAAGTTCATCTTCAATACGCTTTGCCACATCTCTTGCAAGTTTTTGTGATGCAAGATCATCAAATTTTTCGGATTCGACGATAATTCTGACTTCACGCCCTGCCTGAACAGCAAATGATTGTTTAATCCCTTCATAGCTGTTAACAATTTCTTCAATCTTTTGCAGACGTTTAATATAAATTTCCAGAGTATCGCGCCTTGCACCGGGTCTGCCTGCGGAGATTGCATCGGCAACTTTTACAAGTACGGCCTCTATTGTATTTGCAACAACGTCATCATGGTGTGCCTCTATGGCATGAATAACTTCGGGACGTTCACCGAACCTTGAAGCAAGTTCAACACCAAGTTGGATATGAGTTCCCTCTTGAGTTTGATCAACAGCTTTACCTATATCGTGCAAAAGTCCCGCACGTTTTGCGATTTTTTCGTTTGCTCCGATTTCGGCAGCAAGCATGCCTGCAATATGCCCGACTTCAAGCGAGTGTTTCAAAACATTCTGCCCGTAACTTGTTCTGTAATACAGACGTCCGAGAGTTTTTATAAGTTCTTTATTTAAACCCATAACACCCATTTCAAGAGCAGCATTTTCGCCTTCTTCCCAGATTTTTTTATCAATTTCTTCCTGAGCTTTTTCAACCATTTCTTCAATACGCACAGGGTGAATACGACCGTCTACAATCAACTTTTCAAGTGCAAGTTTTGCAATCTCGCGTCTTACAGGATCAAAGCTTGATAATACAACGGCTTCAGGGGTATCATCAATTATCAAATCAACACCGGTTAAAGTTTCCAGAGCTCTGATATTACGACCTTCACGGCCGATTATACGTCCTTTCATTTCATCATTAGGCAAAGCAACAACAGACACGGTTGTTTCTACAACCTGTTCAATCATACATCTTTGCATTGTAGTTGAAAGAATTTCTTTTGATTTTTCAAGAGAAATTTCCTTTATTTTAGCTTCATTTTCTCTGATAAGCTGCATCTGCTCCTGAGCCAGATCATGTTTTAACTGGTCAAGAAGCATATTTTTTGCATCTTCCGCTGACATTCCCGAAATTCGTTCCAGTTCGGTTGTTTGTTTTTGAACTATTTCTGCAAGGTAATCTTCTTTTTCAAGTAATTCATCAAGTTTTCTTTGAGCCTGCAAGTCTTTTTCGGTGTATTCCTGAATTTTATCTTCAAGCATATCCTCTCTTTTTGCTAATTTTTGTTCCTGTCTTGCAAGTTCTTGTCTTCTCTCTCTTTCTTCTTCGTTAAGTTTTTCTCTGTCTTCCTGCAGCTCTTCAATAGCTTTAATTTTAGCTTCTTTAAGGAGCAGTTTTTCTTTCTCTTCTAATGCTTTTCTGTCTTTTTCTACGGATAAAAGCACGGATTTTGTTTTGCTCTGCTGGACAAAGAGCACAGCGACTAATGCTATTACCGCAATAATCGCAATAATCAATAAAAAGTCCATAAAGTTTTATACCTTATCCTTTTCTATTTTTTAATAATACACGCAATGCCCGATACATGTATCCTATCGAGCTTCAGTTAAATTTTATTTTAAGTGAATTTTATTGCATATATTTCCAAAAAATATTTACCTACTACATCTGTCAATATCTTATCATAATAAACAGTTTTTGTATAGTAGAAATTTATTTTTTGATACAAAGAAATTTATTTATTTTTCTGCCAGATTGTGTAAACGGTAAAATCACCGGCTTCGTTGGAATAACACTTTGATGAAAGAACAGGTTTGAACTTTCCGTCTTTTTTAAGAGCTTTGACAAGAGGAGATTTCAGCCGTATGTATTCTTTAGTTGAAGCGTCAAAATATATTTCGTCTTTAGGTGTAAATTTGTCAGCCTGATACAGATGTTCTTTTATATCGTTCCCTAAAACAAGAAAACCGCCCGGAAGAAGTTTTTCATAAACATTATCAGCAAAATTTTGCAAAACTTCTTCTTTATTTGTAAACCAAATTTTATCAAGAGTTTCTCTGTCATAGATATTACCGAAGGGATGATTGTTAGTTAAATGATAAAGAGCGTTTCTGAAAAAAATTGCACCAACCTGTTTATCAGGCTGTATATTTAAGATATCGCGAATATCACCTTTCTTAAATTTAAAATTATGTTTATATTCGTCTTTTACTTTAAAGTATTTTTCGTTAAAGACATTGAACGATTTTGAATATTCCAAGAAAGCTTCATCGTGCATACGGAATTCAGGAGGTTCAATTTCCTGCATCATTACGTAAAAACGTTTTTTCAAATCTTCTGCTGTTTTGTTATTTTTGCTGTTATTAATCAAAAAGTAATCAAGAGATTCGCTATTCACCGAATAAATATTATTTTTTGCAAAATCAAGTGCTTTATCGGATGTATCATAACAATAAATTTTATATTTTACATCATTTTTATCATTAATGAGTGAATACAGGGAGATTGCTTCTTCCCCGTTTGAACAGGCAAAATCCATAATATCTGTTCCGTCAGGGAATTCATCCCGTAATAACCCGGCAAAGCCTGTAAGAGTAGGAAAATCTCTGTAAAAAGCAGTATCTATAAACAGATTTTCATTATCCGCTGTTTGCTTTAAGCTTGTAAAGCTGACGAAACAATCGTTATTTACGTTACTTCTTGCATAAGGACAGGAATTTTTTTCCTGTGCCGTATAAGAACGGGGATTTTTATTAAAAATATTAAAGCTTATATGCGATATTTTCATTGAAAAATACAAAACCTATAAAAAATTATTTTTCACTGAATAAAAAATAAATTTACATTTCTTTAACTCGGGTGTATAATCAAAAAAGAAAAAAAGGAGAGAGACATTATGGAAATTAAAGTTTCACAGGACGTCAAAAATACCCCTGTTGAAGTTCTGGTTATTAACCAGTTTGAAGGCGAAAAAACTTCTCAGGAACTTGCAAATATTTATGCTGTTGAAAAAGACCGTTTTGAAGGTAAATTCGGGCAAACATATTTAATGCACACTTTAGGTAAAATTCCTGCCGATAAAATTCTTGTTGTAGGTTTCGGTAAAAAGGAAGAATTTGACCACAACAGAATGCGAGAAGCTGTCGCAAAATCCGTAAAGAAATTACAACAAATAAAAGCAAAAAAAGCGGCATTTGATTTTGATGTTAACGCGGATTACGGGAAATCGGCAGCAATCGGGGCTATGATTGCAGATTATGCATATGACAAATTTAAATCCGATAAAGCCCATCACTTAGAAGAAATTACCTTTGCAAAATTTTCTGAAAGCGATGTTAAAGAAGGAATTATTTTCGGGGAAGCAATGAAATTCACGAGAGATTTAGCTAATACCCCGGCGCAAATTGCAACACCTTCAAAACTTGCAGAACTTGCAAAAGATCTGGAAGGTATTGAAACAAAAGTATTCGATAAAGAAGAAATTGAAAGAATGGGAATGGGAGCTTATCTGGCAGTCGGACAGGGAAGCGTTCAGCCGCCCAAATTTATACATATGAAATATACAGGTAAAAATCCTAAGAAAAAAATTGCGCTCATCGGCAAAGGAATTTGTTTTGACTCCGGCGGACTTGATATAAAGCCTGCAGCTTCAATGCTTACAATGAAAGATGATATGTCAGGAGCCGCATGTGTTCTTGGTGTAATGAGTGCATTAGCAAAATTACAACCGGAAATTGAAGTTCACGGCATAATAGCAGCTTGTGAAAATATGCCATCAGGAACATCATATAAACCCGGTGATATTTTGACAGCTAAAAACGGCAAGACAATTGAAGTTGATAATACAGATGCAGAAGGCAGACTAACTCTTGCGGATGCTCTATGCTACGCATGTGAACTTGGAGTTGACGAAGTAATTGATATTGCAACATTAACAGGAGCTTGCGTTGTCGCATTAGGAAGTTATGCATCAGGTATTATGGGAAATAACGATGATTTTATCTGGGAATTAATTAATACAGCAAGAGAATCCGGAGAATTATTCTGGGGACTGCCAATGTTCAAAGAATATTTTGACAGCCTGAAATCTGACATCGCAGATATGAAAAACACAGGTTCAAGAATGGGCGGAGCTTCAGCTGCAGGGGTATTCCTCAAGGAATTTGTAAATTGTCCGAAATGGGCGCACATTGACATTGCAGGCACAGCTTATCTTGAAAAGCCGCAGAAAGAATTTATTGCGGGAGCAACAGGAGCGGGTGTCAGAACTCTGTTAAATTACATAACAAAGTAACCCATAAAAATAATATAATTACAAAAAACCGCAAAAGTATTTTGCGGTTTTTTTGTAAAAAAGATTAAATTTTCACGTTCACGAAAGAAAATTATCCGCATTGTTTTTAAAATATTTAAATGCAAAATAAAAAGGATAAACAACAAATATACATAACAGCTCTCTCTAAAGCTGTATTAGATTGTTTAGGCAGTATTCCGCCGTCCCGTATTGCGTGTGAATATGGGATATCCACATCAACAATGAGCAATCTTGTTAATGCAAAGAAAAATTTTAATATAACAACTATCGTTGAAGTCGCAGAAGCTATCGGTGTAAAAGCAACATACTTGTTAGAAATTACTGAAAATTATTTACCTGAAGATTTCACATTTTTAGACTTGTAATTTGCAAAAACATTATCGTCCAAAATACTTTTCCAAACTGTCTGCAATTGCCTTTGCGTATTGAGCTTGAAACTCCGGATTAATTAAATTCGCATTATCTTCCGGATTTATAAGATATGAAACTTCAATTAAGAGACTCAACGCATTAGTATTTCTTACAACTGCAAGACTGCCCTGACGAACCTGATCATCAGGCACACCGACTTCTGAAACTAATGTATTAATTATTATATCCGCAAGAGGCTTTGCCTGATTATAATAGTAATAAATACTTGTTCCTCTGTTTTTATTAGGATCCGAACCGTCAGGAAGCGAATTACCGTGAATACTCAAAAATACAGCGGCATCCCCGTAATTCGCGATTTCAACTCTGTCTTTTAAACTTACATAGCTGTCGGCATTTCTGGTCATAATAACTCTTGCTCCGCGTTTTTTTAATTCTTTTTCAATAAGTTTTGCAAAAGCAAGATTTATATCTTTTTCCTTATCTCCGAGGCAGCCTACGGCTCCAATCTCAGAACCGCCGTGTCCCGCATCAATTGCAATTCTGATATTATGCAGCGGACGTCTTGAATTTGTTATTAAAGGCTTTCTTATCTTTAATATAAAATCATTACCCTGATACTCTCCGCTGTACCCTATTAACTTTCTGCCGCTTAAAGCGTCTTTTACGGGAAAATTCATTATATATGTGTTATCTTCCTGATTCTTTACGTTATAAAATTTCATAAGAAAAATATCGCCTTCCGCCATTTCAAAAGGCACTCTTTTATCTAAGTGAAATACAAATTTATAGAAATTCTCATCATCTATGTATTCATAACCGCTAAGAGAAGCTAAACTTGCATTATTATCAGTATCGTTTTTTACATTAGTTTTGGATATCCAGCCGAATTTATCCTTACCGAGAACAACACGATAAAAACCTGACTGTTCGCCGTCAACAACCAATTTAACATCACGCTGCAAATGCGCTGTTCTGTTTATTCCCGCATCAACAGGAGTTGAACGCAACGGCGCCCCTTCTGTTGTCACATAAAAAGATTTTTTAGCCGGATATTGAGAAAAAACAGATTGAGACAAAGCAACAGGTTTTACAACAGGTCTGGTAATAACAAAGATTTCCCTCTGTCCGCCTGACTGTATAATGAAAGTATTTGAACCGCAATTCAAGTCTACAACATAAGCAAAAGCACCTGTAGGATGTAAAGGAACATCTTTCCCGTTTATTTTTAACGGTTTGTCAGAAGAACCAATAAAAAATGTTGATTTTGCATTTATTATTACATCATTTTTCTTCGGATATACAACATCAAATGCAAAACTGTTATTTCCCAATAAAAAAAGACCCAACAAAACAATAAATTTCTTCATAAATAAATTATACAACAAAGTTAAAATTATTTAATATTTATTTCTTTTATTATTCCTTATGCTAAAATTATAAAAAAGGGATAGTGCAGGTGATAGAATATGAGAGAAAGACTGCGAAAAAGAGAGCCGGAAAACGAAACTGAAAAAAGAAATAAAACTTTTGACCAAATAATGGGATTTTTACATATATTTTTCGCAGGATTTATGACCCTGCTTATTATATATTTGTTTTTTATTATGGTTGTAGATGTCGGCAAATACAGAGCACGCGCAAGAAGCCAGAGAGTTGGCAGAATATTTTCAATGCGCGGCGATATCTTTGACAGAAACGGGATAAAACTTGCAACCGACAAAGTTTATTCCGATGTTTATGCACACCCCGCAGATTATGACCATTCGCCCGAAGAACTTGCCAAACTTCTGGCTCCTATTTTAAAAATGCCAAAAGATACACTTTTGCAAAAATTGAAAAAGCCCGGACCTGTCATAACCCTGAAAAAAGATATAGAAAGAAGCACGGCAAAACAAATATCAAAACTTCATTTACGTGAAATAAGCTTAGGAAAGAAAAATACGAGAGAATATCCGCAAGGTACTCTTGCAGCGCATATTTTAGGCTATTATAACTTTGATGCGGATATAGCTAACGGAATTGAATATACTGCAAAAGACAGACTTGAACACGTTATAAATACAGTTAAATATCAGAAAACACGAGACGGAAAAATTATATATGACTTTACAACTGACCCTGTCGCCACAACGACAAATCCCAAAGGTGAGGATGTAACTTTAACCATTGATGCTGCAATACAGCACGTTTGTGAAAAAGAAATAGAAAAAATGGTTAAAGAAAAGAACGCTGAGCGTGGAACCGTTATAGTTATGAACCCTAAAAACGGAGAAATACTTGCTTATGCAGTATACCCGACATTTGATCCGAATAACTACAAAAAAGCAACCCCCCAGCAATTAAAAAATTGGACACTGACAGACGTATTTCCCCCGGGGTCTACATTCAAAACAATCACCGTTGCCAGTGCAATGGATTTGGGAAAGATAAATGAAAATTCGACAGTTCTGGATACGGGAAAAACGACTATCGGCAAATGGGAAATTAAAAACTACGACTACGACGTACACCCATATCCCGGCAATATTACTCTTGAATATCTGTTTGAACATTCAAGCAATATAGGTGCTATTAATATTGCAAAAACTATGTCGCCAGCAGAATTTTACGGTGTTTTGAAAAAATTCGGTTTCGGGGCTAAAACAGGAATTGACCTGCCGGGAGAATCTTCAGGACTTCTGCCTTACTGGACTTACTGGGATCAGGGAATTCAGGCAACAATGTCATACGGTTACGGTACATCTGTTACTGCAATTCAAATGATTTCGGCTGTTCAAGCTCTTGCAAATAATGGTGTAAGGATTACTCCCCACGTTATAAAATACTCTCAGGAAGAATATGATAATAAAATTCACCACACTCAGGTTATTCAGCCTGCAACGGCACAAGCGATAACAAGGTTACTTGCAGCAAGCGTAAATAACGGACGTTCGGTTATTAAAATGGATAAATATAATGTTGCGGCAAAAACAGGTACTTCAAGAAAACCTAAAGAAGGCGGAAGCGGCTACACACCGTTTACTTATACTTCAACTATAGGTTATCTGCCGGCATCAGATCCGCAGGTTCTGGTTTATGTAATGGTTGACAGTGCAAAAGTCGGGGCAATTTGGGGAAACACCGTAGCAGGGCCTGTTTTTCATGAAGTCACAACACAAATTGCAAGAATTATGAATTTAAAACCCGATAAGGTTACACCTATAAAGAAAAACTAAGGAGATATAAATGAAACTTGATGAACTTATTGAATATTTGGATTATAAAGACTTAATTAATTTTAAAAATATTGATATAACTGGAATATCTTATAATTCAAAAACAACCAAAAAAGGAGATATTTTTGTATGTTTAGTCGGGGAACATACAGACGGACACGAATTTGCCAAAAGTGCAATTGAAAACGGAGCAGCAGCTCTGCTTGTTGAAAGAAAAGTTGAAGGAACAAAAATCCCTCAGGTTGTAGTGTCTTCCACAAGACATAAAATTGCGGATATTGCAGACCGTTTTTATTCAAGCCCGTCCAAAGGCATTAATCTTATCGGAATAACAGGTACTAACGGAAAGACTACTGTAACACACTTAATTCAAAAAATATTTGAAGAAAACAATCAAAAATGTGCACTGATAGGAACTCTCGGTTATAAATTATCTTCAAGCGGCGAGTATAGAGATGCAAAGCATACAACTCCGCAAGCTCCAGAATTACAGGCAACATTAAGAATGATTAAAGATGTTGAAAAAATTGATAACGTTGTTATGGAAGTCAGTTCTCATGCATTAGAACAAAACCGCGTCGGCGGCTGCAGATTTAACGGTGCTGTGTTCACAAATTTAACACAGGACCATTTGGATTATCACATTACAATGGACAACTACTTTAAGGCTAAAGCTCTTTTGTTTGAGCATCTGAAAGAAGGAGATTTTGCCGTAATAAATGCTGATGACGAATTCGGCGACAGGTTTATAAGCGTTGTCCCTGAAGGTGTTAAAGTTTACACTTACGGGGTAAGACAGCAAAGCGACGTTATGGCAAGAAATATTAATTTCTCATTGAACGGAGCAGAATTTACATTAGTGGAAAATGCAAAAGAACATAAGGTCAACCTTCACATGAACGGAATGTTCAGTGTTTACAACGTTCTTGCTGCTGTTACTGCAGCTCTGGCTATAGGTATTGATATTGAAACAGCATTAAAAGCTTTGCAAAATGTCAAAGGAGTTGCAGGAAGATTTGAAGTTGTCGTAAAAAAACCTCTCGTAATCGTGGATTACGCACATACTCCGGACGGTTTGGAAAACGTTTTAAAATCTGCGCGTGAAATTACGCCTGAAGACGGGAAATTAATATGTCTTTTCGGCTGCGGCGGCGACAGAGATGCCACAAAACGGCCGAAAATGGGAGCTATAGCAGAAAAGCTTGCGGACAAAATTGTTATAACAAGCGATAACCCGAGAACAGAAGATCCGCAGACAATTATCACGGATATTATTGCAGGCTTAAAATCAGTAAATACGGAAAGCGTAATTGTAGAACCCGACAGGGGAGCTGCAATTGCTCTTTTAAAAACAATTGCAAATAATAATGATGTTGTTCTTATTGCAGGTAAGGGGCATGAGGATTATCAAATACTAAAAGACAGAACAATCCATTTTGACGATAGAGAAGAAGCAAGAAAAGTCTTTGAAGTCAGTGTTATTTAAAAAGAGAAGAGCTTTTCCCTCTTTTTACCACGGATAGTCGTCCTTAATTTCCCAACCGTCTTTTTGAATTAAGGCAGCACAGCCATATCCAAAGCCTGTGTAATCGCTATTGCAGGTTGCACATCCCTTTGTCGTGAGGTCATCTCGTGTAAGCTTATAATGTTTAGCACCACTACCACATTGATCAATATAACCTGCCATAACTTTTCCTTGTGCATCTTTTGCCAGCGGGAAAATAGTAAATACAAACAGATCTCTACCAGCTCTATTTGGTCCTTTATACCCATTTAAGTCTACCAAAATTGCTAAATTAGTTTTGTCAAAATTTGCAGGATTTGTACTTGATAGCATATAAAGTCTGTAAAATGACATTAAGCAACCGTTTGGCAATGTATATTGCACACGACTTGGTTCGTAACTTGCCCAGTTGTCATATTCACCATCAAGTTTTTTCCACACTTTTTCGGAATTATTACTTTTACTTATTCCTTTAATATATGGTAATAAATATTTTTCTTCAAAATCTCTTGAGAAACCGGACAACAAATCAAGATCCCAATATTGCATTTCTCCATTTTCAGCAACTGAAAGTTCTACAGCCTGGTTTAATATTGAATAAACAACTTTTAACTGTGCGACAGTTTGTTTTTTTTGATATTTTGTAATAAGTGCAGGCATAGTAAGTGCTGCAATAATACCGATAATATACGGTTTGCATAATTGTAATACCGCCAGAACATCTTCCATTTCAACACTGATCATTCTCTTTTTTCCTCCTTTGACTCTCTCGTCTTTTTCAGGTATCATTTCCTGTTAGCATTACTATAACATGGTTATTATTTCATGCCGTTTTTGGCACCAGATGCAGCAAAGATGGCACAAAATACTAAAAAAGGTCCACCGGACCTTTTTGTCGTATGCTTGGCAACAAAAATACCCAGAGCATCACAATACTCTGGGTAAAAGAATCTTTAATTCAAACCAGTTCTGCTGTACTCCAAATACTACAGAACCATCATATTTTTCTACAGCTTTACGAATACTCTTCAATCCAAAACCATGGTTTTTACTATCCTTTTTTGTTGTTGTAATCAGATCCTCTTCATTTTTGGAAATTTCTGCTTCACAATAATTCTCTATCTTGATGAACACAAATCCTTTTTGAGCGGATACTGTCAGATGGATCAGTCTTTTTTCCGGATCTGGAATTAAAATTACATGTTCA
>ERZ780032.759-NODE-759-length-12064-cov-3.334000_pt1 | contig 12064 bp, 7 predicted proteins | sample MGYA00511856_ERZ780032 | MGnify/ENA primary metagenome ERZ780032 (study PRJEB29588, sample SAMEA2147983) | human gut metagenome | biome: human gut; feature: human-associated habitat; material: faeces | place: Denmark | collected 2008/2010 ...
AAAGAGTCGATTTTCCCACATTCGGGCGTCCTACTATCGCTACTATATTTCCCATAATTCCACTTTCTTTTTACGGCTCTCACAGCCTTTATTTCTTAATCTTTTATTCAGGTATATACCCGAAACCTTTCAATTTATTTTCCCGACTACGCCAATCTTTCTCCACTTTTACATACAGTTCGAGAAAAACTTTTTTGTCAAAAAACACTTCGATATCTTTCCGGGCCAAAGTCCCTACCTTCTTCAAAGCCGAACCGCCTTTCCCGATAACAATTCCTTTCTGAGAATCTCGCTCCACATAGATAACAGCCATAATATGAATACGATTCTCTTCTTCATGGAATTGTTCTACCGCCACCTCACAAGCATACGGAATCTCTTTATCGTACGTCTGCAATATTTTCTCACGGATAATTTCCGTTACGAAGAAACGAGCCGGCTTATCGGTCAAAGCATCTTTCTCGAAAAACGGAGGTGACGGAGGTAGTAATTCCTGAATACGCTTCAACAAATAGTCGAGGTTAAATTTATATTGTGCCGAAACCGGTATAATCTCGGCATTCGGCAACAACTGTTTCCACTCCTCTACCAACGTTTCAAGAACGCTCTGCTCTTTCAGCAAATCGACCTTGTTGATAACTACCAATACAGGAACCGTCTCCCGAGCCACCTTGTCGAGGAACGATTGGTTTTTCGCAGGAGCTTCCACCACATCGGTCACATAAAGCAAAATATCGGCATCGAGTAATGCCGACTGAGAAAAATTCAGCATCGACTCCTGCAACTTATAATTAGGGACAAGAACTCCCGGAGTATCGGAATAGACGATCTGCATATCCTCGGTATTCACTATTCCCATAATTCTATGACGAGTTGTCTGTGCCTTCGACGTAATAATCGAAATTCGTTCTCCGACCAGTGAATTCATCAACGTAGACTTACCTACATTGGGATTCCCGACAATATTTACAAATCCGGCCTTATGCATAATTCTGTTTTATTCGGTTACAAGTCAATAACTTCTGAATACAAAAGTAGTGAAAATATTCTACCCAACGAAACAACCTATAATCGCTTTTGTTCGAAAACAAGAAAAGACGCATCTCTTTCGCCAAAAGATGCGTCTTTCTTATATCTCGACAAATTTATTTTGCGTCGTATCCCCAAATGAGATAAAGAGCTCCCCATGTAAATCCTGCGCCAAAAGCCGTGAGGACAAGTTTATCTCCTTTTTTGAATTTATGCTCAAATTCGGCCATACACAAGGGGATAGACGATGCACTCGTATTCCCGTACTTTTGAATATTGACCAATAATTTTTCTTCCGGCAGCTTTATACGATCGGCAATAGCCTCTATAATACGCAAATTTGCTTGATGAGGAATAAAATAATCGATCGTATCTACGGACAAACCATTGCGAGCCATCACGCTTTCCGAAGAAGTGAGCATATCGGTTACCGCATGCTTATATACCGCCCGACCTTCCTGATAAACAAAATGTTCATCATGATCTACCGTCTCGTGCGAAGCCGGATGAACAGCGCCACCGGCTTTCATCAGCAAATGAGGCAGTCCCATACCATCGGTATGCAACACGGCATCCTTCACTCCGACTTCCTCGTCGGTAGGTTCTAACATAACGCAAGCCGCAGCATCACCGAACAGTGGACAAGTAGAACGGTCCTTATAGTTAACCATCGACGACATCTTTTCTGCCGCCAAAACAACCACATGCTTATACAGTCCGCTCTTTATATAGGCAGTTCCTGCTTGCAAAGCAACGATAAACCCTGCACAAGCGGCTTGTATATCATACCCATAAGCTGTTTTTATCCCCAATTTTTCCAATACGATCGATGCCGTAGAAGGGAAACGATAATCGGGATTCGACGTAGCACAAATGAGTAAATCCACTTCACTGGGCTTTACTCCTGTTTTTTTCAACAATTCGGCGACTGCTTTTACACCCAAATCGGAAGATCCCGTTCCTTCTCCTTTTAAAATTCTACGTTCTTTAATACCTACACGAGTAGTAATTCACTCGTCGTTGGTATCAACCATATGCGACAACTCGTCGTTTGTCAAAACATAATCGGGAACATACGAGGCAATTCCCGTTATTTTTGCATTCTGCATAATAATAAAATCGGCTTAGTGTGTGAAAAAATGCCCTAAATCGCTTTAGGGCCATACATACTTATCGATAAGAGCTTAAACAGCAGCTTCTTTTTCGATTGCCAATTTTCCTCTGTAATAACCACACTCTCCACATACAGTATGGTATACATGCCAAGCACCACAGTTAGGACAAACTGCCAAAGTTGGAGCCACAGCTTTATCATGAGTTCTTCTTTTGGCTGTTCTCGTTTTCGATTGTTTTCTTTTAGGATGTGCCATTTTTCTATTACTTTAATTATTATCTATTATTTTCTTTAATTCGTCCCATCTCGGGTCAGTTTCCTCCCCTTCGCCGGGCACTTCATCTACAACATCTTCATCATCGTATGATGCGGCATCTTCACTTTCGTCGCTATCGTCCATAGAACGCGCCGCATGTTTACGCAATTTAGCACTCATCGATTTATTGCATTTTCCTGCCTGATGAACATGCTTCAAAGGTATTGTCAGTGCAATGAACTCATATAAAAACCATGCAATATTCAATTCCCCGTCACTTTCAGGAATAACAACCACATTATCGCTCTCCTCGCTGTATTCCGAACCGAATTTCACATAGAGCGTTTCTTGGGTTTTTACCTCATGGTCCATATCGTCCAAACAGCGATCGCACGGAATTTGAATAACTCCTTCCAAATCAAAATCCAGTTCGAAAGAAGCCGCCGTCCGCTTCACTGTCAATTTCACCTTCACCTTTCCTTTTTGAACATCTTCACCTTCGATATTCTTAAAGAACTCATTATCCAATACATACTCAAAATCCTGAGTACCTATCGGCATACTTTTGAGCGGTAATTTATAAGCACTAAATCGTCCCAATGCTATTTGTCGTTAAAACTCCGCAAAGGTATAAAAAATAATCGTTACAAGTCAATCTTTTCGGTAGTTTTTATTTCACATTCACAATTTTTCAAATGGAGAGCCATAATCGATTAGCCCCGACAACATTCAAAAAAAAAAAGATTTTCCAGCCCGACTAAACGACTCGCTTCAATTCGATTCTGAATGTCGTACCTTTTCCTACTTCCGAATCTTTCACATAAATGCGTCCGGCATGATAATCCTCTATAATACGTTTTGCCAAAGTAAGTCCAAGTCCCCAACCCCGTTTCTTGGTCGTGTACCCCGGATTAAAAACCGTTTTGAAATTTTTCCGTGCAATCCCCTTGCCCGTATCTTTTATATCGATATAAATCTGTTGCTTCTCCGATGTCATATAAACATCTATACGCCCTTCCCCATTCATCGCATCGACTGCATTCTTGCACAAATTCTCTATAACCCATTCAAATAAAGAAAGACACACCATCGCACCCTCGGCATCAGAAGGGAGATGAGTCGTAATCAATACTTTATCGGAAACTCTGCGACGCATATATTCTGTTGCATTTTCAAGCACTTCGTTGACATATATCAATTCCATTTCTGGCTTCGAGCCTATTTTAGAAAAGCGTTCGGCTATGACAGACAGACGGTTCACATCTTTATTCATATCCGACAGTAACGAGGGATCCACACCCGACGATTCCAACAAATCCATCCATGCCATCAACGACGAAATAGGAGTTCCCAATTGGTGAGCAGTCTCCTTCGATAATCCCACCCACACCTTATTCTGCTCGGCCTTTTTCGTACTAATCAACGCAAAATAAACGATTAAAACGAACAGGACCATAACACCCAACTGCACGTACGGATAAAAAGATAGCCGCTTTAACAAAATAGAATCGTCATAATAGAGATACTGTTTCTCCCCGTCTCCCAAATTGATCTCTATCAAATTGGATTTACTTTTTAATTGTTCCAGTTTCTCTTGTAAATATTTCTCCGTATCCGTTTCGGGCAAATTCAAATTAAGGTACTGATTTATTTCGCCGGTATCATCGACGATAATCGCCGGTATGGAGGTATTGCTCTGTATCACTTTCAATATCAACTCCATGCTCATTTCAGTCTTGTCACTGGCCAATTCACGCGTCGCTTCGGCCCATATTTCCATTTTCTTTCGCTCCTCGATAGACAAGTCTTCTACAAGGTCATTCGAGACATAAAGTACCCCGCCAACCAGCAAGACAGAAATCAACAAAAAAATCAGTTTCCCTTTTTGTCGGGCATCATAGATATTTTGCATAATATACACTCAGTATTACATATTATATAAACGGTTCCACGACTCGAATATTATTCAACGGCTTCTTAATGTAAAAAAGAGGAGCCTTTCGTTATTCAAAAGCTCCTCTCTTCTCATACTTTTACCAGCAGTGTGCTGACTAACGGACTTGAACCCGGATTGTTCGATTATCTACCTTCACAAGATAAACGCCTCTTTCCATTGGAATTTTCTCTGTATCACTTTCTGACTCTATATAAAAGAGCGTACGACCATCAATGCCATAAACAGATATTTTTCTTCCTGTCACCCCCTCAGCCATAATGCAACCGTTCATACCATAAACCCTGATGTCATTTCGGTTCAACTCATCTACTGCCGATGTTCCCAAACGAACGGTATTCGAGCGGAACGATTCTCCTTTATCATAAACAACAGTGACATGATAAGCTCCATATTCAATAGACGGAGTAGAATAATTCGTCTCAACGATAGGAGTTTGAGTCAGTTTCTGTCCATTGCAATAAACATGATACCCTACAACCGATAAATCTTTTACCGCCGATACCGGAACATACGACAAATCATCAACTAATAAAGCGAACTTATTTGAACTGATATAATGAATTGCAAAATAACGGGCATTCTCTGGTAACTGATAAGAATATTCTTTCCAACCTACATTAAGAACCGATTCCGTAGCAAGCAATTCAAAGGCATCTACATCGGTCGTTGTCGTCGAATAAAGCACTTCAAACGTCTCCGGCGTATATTCCGTTGTAGGAATCGTAGCATAGAACGACACGTTTGTTCCTCCTATAATTTCAGGAGAAATCAAGTAGTCGTCATTTTGAGGCGTCAGACCGTCATAACTCAAACCAGCCCAAGAAACCAAACATTTTTCACCAGAATGAGGCTTCCAGTTATTCGAAGTCACATCAACACCCTCGGCCAGAGGTTCCCAGACTTGAAACGCCATCGGTGTACCCATATTCGGAAATTCTACAAATAAAATACCGGCAGAGGTCAAGCCATCTCCATCTACCACCGTATAATCACCTATATTCTCATAAATAAACGATTCGTAACCTTCGAAATCATCTACCATCGGCTCGGGGGTCAATGTAGGCTTTGTCCAAGACAGTTCATGAGCCTTCTCTGTTTTCTCCCCGACTAGGTCGGTAATAACAGGCAACTCTGATTGAGAAGCGATTATTATTGCCTCCAATATATTATTTTCTGGGATCTCATCAGACTCTTTTGCTATAACCTCTGCTTTAATAGGAGTTTCTTTGCCTATCATTTCAGCCGTAGGAGTAACCGTAAATAAATGATCGGCTGTTTCTCCCTGCGCCAAAGCCTCCGTCCGAGAAAGAGTTTGAACCAGAGTCTCATCTACATAAAGATTCACATCATAAGTTATCGACTGCTTCCCGTTATTTTTAACGACAACCGTATAATTTTCAGATTCACCCACGACAGGACGACGAACACCTTTGATACTTTCGAGTTTCGCATCAAATTCCGACTCATTAGCAACTGCCATATTATCGATGATTACATAATCACTACCATTAGAAACAGCTCCATCAAACACAATTGCAATCCACGGATAATCTTTATATTGAGCCAAATTTACTTTGCATACGGTCCAACCCGGAAGAAAAGAGGCTGTATTGGCGCTATAAACCTCGGTATATGCTTTATCATCGGCAGTCACTTTCACCGATAATTTTCCGGCAGCATTCTGGTAACGATATAATAAAAATGTCAATGTAGGAGCATTAAAACCACCCAAATTTAATTTGGGGACTTGTAAACGAGCTTCTCCCTTACCCGATTGAGAATGGCAAACGAACATTCCTCCATCTTCCGGCTCCAAACCGAGACTGCGAATATAATTCGTCAATCCCCACTCGGCTTGTCCGCTCAATGCCCCCATAATCCAAGGATAAGTTGTTGTCATATTATTCACACCGTTTTCCTCGAAAGGCATCGTATAAGGGATTCCCAATACGACATTATCTAACGCAGCCTCGCCTTCGCCCCCGATAGTAGTAGCAGAGACAAGGAAAGTATAAGAATCGAGTTTAGAAGAGGACGGAGTAGCCGTATAAGAAAGGGCTGTGGTAGTTCCCACTTCTCTATAACTCGTACCCACATACTCATAAATCTTATACGTAATATCAGATGGCTGGAAATAACCATTATGCACACCAACCGTAGGAACACTCCACGATAACTCGGCCTTCAAATTATCGGAAGAGGGTAAAGCTGTAAAGTTCGACACAATGCTTGGAACATCGATACCGCAATAACACTTTACCGTAGCTGTTCCTCCTTCACTAAACTCATTCTTGGCCACCACAGTATAAACGTTATTTCCCTGAACCGCATTCTCATCATTACAAGAAAGAACTTCGCCTGGTTGTTTACCCGTAAATTCAGCGACCACAAACCCGTCGACACGCTTCACGGTCACATCGACCGTACCAGTCAGCTCTTCACCGTTCAAGCTTTGAGTAGGCAACCGGAAACTCAGCGTTGCCGAAAGCCCCCCTTGTGCAGCGGGAGTAGCCTTTAATTCTGTAACAGCGGCCGGAGCTTTCATCAACGAACCGTTACGCACCTCTATATTTTTTATATTCAAGGTAAATTGATCTGGATCGGAAATTGCATGGAATCCGACATAATAACGGCCATGCTCTGTAACTTCAAAGGTAGCTGTAAAAGTTTGATATTCCTTGTTCGTCAAATCAAATGTCTGAGCCTTTTGTTGATCTTCCGGCTTATCCGATTTACCATAAGTCACTTCCAATTTCTCAGAACCCATTACACCGGCCTTAGCGTCAAACACGACCTCTATCATATGGGCGGTTCCCAATTCGATGGCCGGCGTTATGACATAATCATCGGCCGAATTCGAACAATAAGCATACTTCAACGAACCGTCGCTTATATCGTAGTACCAAGTATTATCATCGTTATTATTATCCTTGATCGTAAACAAAGAAAACTCCTGTTGAGTCGGTGCTACCATATAAGGTAAAGAATAAATACCGCAGAATACCGTTTGTTCCACTTTTACACCGGCATTTTCTCCACTATAAGCTACAACACTATATGTGTTAAACCCAAAGTCCGAATGTTCGTCTTCATACGTTAATGTCGCTCCCAAAACCGGATTTTCAAACGTTTTGATTAACTTCCCATTACGCAAGATTTCAATTTTAGAAACAGACGAAAGAGGTTCTCCTTGATAATTTTCTTTCGGAACGACAAAACTCATTGTAGCTTTCTGTAATCCTGCTTGATCTGCCGTCACCACAAAATCGGTTACGCCCTTCGGAGCATAAATACTTCCGAATTCTTCCACACGAATATTATCTACATTAACTCCAAAACGATCGGCAACGCTTGTACAATGAATTGCAAAATTTCCTTGCCCGTTCGCTTCTGGCACGTAGGTAAGTACAATATGTCTCGGAGAAGACGCATCCGCCATAATTTCCGTCGGTTCCATAACAATCGTAGATAACGATTCTACGGAAGGCTCCGCTCCCACTTTAACACCAATAATTTCTGCATTATACCCCGAGCCTGAACAAATATCGAACGAAAGCTGATAAACATTATAAGCTTTAAAAGTCATTTTAGGCAATACCAAATAATCATCAGCAGCATTATCGGCAGAGAAAGTATAACCCGCACTAAATTGACCCGTATCGAATTGCCAAGTCACACCATCGCCATTATTATCGATTATGTTCAACAAATCGAATGACGATGCATCTTCGAAAGTTTGTTCATAAGGAAGCGAAACGGCTTTCCCAAAAACGACCGAATTACTCTCGACCGACCCACACTCTTCTCCGCCGAACTTCACGATTACAGTATACTTGTAAGACTTTAACTCATTCTCGGGAAGATTATCGATATAAGTTGTCTCTTTTATGTCGGTCGATAACGACTCTCCATTACGAAGAATGTCATACGAAACTTTTGTCAAGTTTACCCAACCTCCATTAATACCGGCTTCGGGTAATGTCCAAGAAAGGGTTACTTTCCCAGATTCTTCGGCAACAGCGGTCACTTCGGTTGGAATTTGGGGCATATCTTCTCCGGTAAAAGTTTTTATCGAAGCTGCAACCCCCTCTCCGCCACTATTCAAACAAATTACTTTCAATACATGTAATCCATTCGTTAATGCAAGAGATATAGAAAATTCCGCACCGGGACTTTGGTTTTCCTTTATCTGGACAGTATCGCCATCGACTACTATGGCGACATTTACCAATCCTTTCAGTTCATTACCACCGGCAGTCTTTGTAGGAAGATCGCACGAAATTCGGGCTGTCGTCGCACCCGGAGTCGCATAGGATATACTCAAATTTTCAGCAGCAGCCGGAGCAGAAGGATCAGAAAAAGGATCTGTCGTGTACAAGCCAATCCACTCCTCTCCATTGTCAAAAGTCAATTGCGTATAAAACTCTTTCGAGACCGGATCTATTACAATCAACTCGCTTTCACTCCAATTACAAGCAGCCCAATAGATTTTACGATCGAGAGGGCTCCAACAACACGATTGAGAATATTCAGGGAAAAAACCTGTACTCACTACTTTCTCCCCCTGTACGGCAGACTCTTTATCAAACTTATATACATCGCCATAATCATCGATTACATACATTTGCCCTTCTCCATCGATACACATTCCCCGATAAGAATTTTCCATTGGAGCGACAACTGTAAAATCCAATGTTTGGAGATCCAATTTACTCAACGTATAAGCCTCCCCGGCCTCATCATAATTAATTGAATAAACAACATCATTGACCGGATCATAGGTCATATTCACCGCAGCATTAGGATATTCCGCCTCTTTTTCTATAACTTGTTTATCACCTGTCACGACATCTACGACTACTAATTTTGCAGAATTGATACCCGACCAGTAAAACTCGTCAAAAACCGATAAATAGAATTTTCCATTAGCGTAAGTTCCACCGCCTTCGCCTTCACCATATTCCTCTACGTCATACAGCTTAGAATAATCTCCGGTATTAGGATTAATCGAGTAGATACCATAATCCCTCTCTTCATAACTATTAGTAGCTGCCAAAAAGCCGAACAAATTCGCCGGTGAATTTTGTGCATTAATTTTGGCAACACGAGTACGAGCCGGCAACTTAGAGATATTAATAATTCCCACTGGATTTCGAGACGAGCGCTTTCTATATTTACGAACCTGCGCTTTACCTGATTTAAGAGGTACACTCCGTTCTGTAAATTGATAATTTTCACGTTCTTTCGGAATAGATTCCGACCCTAAAACTTTGGAAGAAAAAACCATTATACACATAAGCACAACGATCCAACCTCCAAAAACCTTTAATTTAGTACTTGATAACTTCATAAAAACACTACTTAATTATATATTTTGATTCCAAAATAAACAGCTCTTACAAATGCTACACAATAAATGATTTGCCTATAAATAGTTCCACAAAATTTTATGCAAAATTAAATATAATATATATACTATATAATACCCACATTTAGGTATTATGTATATATAATTTTACAAAATAAAGCGACACAAATATTTTAAATTATAAAAAATTTCATTGTAAATCGGACATCAATCATAAAAATAATAAACGAAAAAAAACACTTCATATCTTCCATCTATACCCATTGGTTCTATTCAGAACATATATAATACTATTTTGAAAATCAAATATTACTTCATCATTAAACAATAAACTGTTCAAAAAAATATTACCCTTTAACTCAATCATATCATAATATTTCAAATACCCATTCTAATTTTGCATAAAAAACATACAAACGATAAAACAAAAACTTAATACTACCTATCATGAAAGTGAACATATTTAAATGCCTAACATTATCTCTATTACTATGCAGTATCCAATTACTATACGCAGGACGCATATATGACGAATTCGAAGATACCTATAAAATAACTTGGATTGGTAACTCAAAATTGATTTCTGGAACGACCGACGATTGGGCACAACGAGCCGGAGACATCTATCGATTGAAAATCGACGATCCATCAAACTACTCATTCTTAGTTTATGAACTGCCCGAAAATGAAATTGCTCATGAAATAATTGTCGATTACTATTCTCCGACCGGACTACGTCCCACTTTGGCCGTAAAAAATTCGGCCGGAGAAGAAACCAAATATGTGGAAGGTTGGGACAACGGTTATCCAGAAATAACGGATAAAGGGCATGGACTATATCAATGTACTTTAAAAGACAGCTTGATACCGGAAGATGCGACTCAGGTCGTTATCTATTTAGATGCCCAATCCGACATAGAATTATTAAGAAACATAGTATATTATGGAGATGGCTATCAAGCGAAGAATTACAACGAAAAAACGAACTATTACCGGGTTCAAAAGCTATTGGAAAAAGCTGAAAGCGGTAATGACATTACCATCGGTGTCATAGGTGGTTCGATGACTGCCGGAGCCAACGCCGAACCGATGGAGACCAATTGTTACGGAGCCCGATTAAAGACTTGGTTCGAATCGACTTTTGGAATCGACGTCAATTTCATCAATATCGGTATCGGTTCTACGAATTCCTATTTCGGGTGTATCCGTGCCGAAGAGAAACTATTACGATTCAACCCCGATTTGATTATAATCGAATATGCCTGCAACGATCAACTCGAAGATATTTATCTGGATTCTTACGAAAGCCTGATACGGAAATGTTGGAAAAACCCGGGTGAGCCAGCCGTTATATCGCTAATGCTATGCACGCAAGCTGGGATTTCAAAAATCGAACGTCAATATCCCATCGCTCAACATTGTCAAATTCCGATCGTCAGTTACAACGATGCCATAAAAGACGAAATAATCAAAGGAGAAAAAACATGGCTGGACTATTACCAAACCTCTACACTCATCGGCGGTGATGGCATACACCCCAATACAACCGCACATCAAAAAATCGCCGACCTAATAGCGACCGAACTACTTGAAGGGAAAAAAGCATCGAACATCGATCGAATGGCATCACTACCAGCTCCGCTATATAGCAACATTTTAGAAGATGCATTTTATTTGAGCGAAACCGATATAACCCCGGTCCAAACAGGTGTCTGGACGGCGGGAGGTTCTATTTGGGATTTCGGCACAGGAAAAGGTTGGAGAAGCGAAATTGCAAACAGTGAACTTCAATTTAAAATTAACGGAGACGTTGCTGCCGTCACATATTGGAAACGCCCGGCAAACGAAAATTTCGGAACGGCCCAAATTTGGGTAGACGACAATCCGGCCGTAGTCATTGACGGCTCTAACGGAGAACACATCGACCAAATCGTATTGACCGATTTGGGAATCGGAGAACATATACTCCACATCAAACTGTTGGAAAACAAAAAATTCGAAATTGTATGTATTGCCGTTTCGGGGGAAAGAAGCTATTGGAATGGACGATACTATTTGGAAAACGTTGCCAACAATCTTAGGTTAACGATCAGCAATAATGACATTACGATGAATCCGAACGGTACAGGTTTTAATGTTTCTCATACCGACGACGGATATATCGCCTTCAACGAAAACAATTCATATCTATCGGTCAATGCTGCTACCGGCGCTTTGGAACTTTCATCGAATCTCGACACCGCCTCAAAATTCCTCTACATAGACAAAGGTGAAAAAGCTGCAATACGGGCTTTGGCTAACGGAAAATATTTGTCTCAAAAAGACAACATTATAACGGCC
>ERZ780032.764-NODE-764-length-12006-cov-3.236549_pt1 | contig 12006 bp, 12 predicted proteins | sample MGYA00511856_ERZ780032 | MGnify/ENA primary metagenome ERZ780032 (study PRJEB29588, sample SAMEA2147983) | human gut metagenome | biome: human gut; feature: human-associated habitat; material: faeces | place: Denmark | collected 2008/2010 ...
AGCTTCATAATCCATTACGGGTCTGCGCATTGCTTTTAAAATTTCCGGATTGCTATGCTGCAAAGGAAGATCGATATACTTTGCTACTTTATCAAGCCTTGCAATTGTGTCGATTAACTCATCAGACATTTGAGAAGGATAAGCATACATAATCCTGATCCAGCCTAAACCTTCAATTTTGTTCAATTCTTCAAGAAGGCGCAGCAGAGCTTGTTTACCGTATAAATCAATACCGTAGCTTGTGGTATCCTGAGCGATCAGAACTATTTCAGTAACACCTTTACTCACAAGTTCTTTTGCTTCTTCAACAATATTTTCAATTGTTCTTGAATGATACTCGCCTCTGAGGTTAGGAATTATGCAATATCCGCAATGATAATTACAGCCGTCAGCAATCTTAATATACGAGCTAGCACCGACAGTAATCTGTTGTCTGTCTATATTTTCAGGATATATATAATCAGGTTTTTCCGAAACGTGTTCTGCATATTTTTTGTTTTTGGCAACATGTTCAACAACGTCAACAATTTCTTTTATGTCAGATGTTCCAATCATTCCCGAAATCTCAGGAATAGCCTTTTTTAATTCTCCTTTATATTTCTGCGGCAGACAGCCCGTTACAATAACTTTTTTGCCGTCATTTACAAGCTGCAAAATTGATTGAACAGATTCTTTCTCGGCATCATGAATAAAAGAACAAGTATTAACAACAACTATTTCAGCCTCTTTTTCATCCAGGGTAACCTGATGCCCTTTTTGCGCAAGAAGCCCTAACATTAATTCGCTGTCAACCAAATTTTTTGCACATCCGTGATTTAACAAAGCTATTTTCATACAATTTACCTCTTTGTAATCACTTTAGCATGAATAAGCTGTTTTGTAATCACTAAACGGGGGGATAAACTTAGTAATTCATTTCCCAGCCATCATTGAGAATTTTACCGAAACAACCGTGCCACTCGGCGTTGGAGCCTGAACAGGCTCGTTGAAAATTTTGTTCTCTTTGTTCTTCCGACAGCGGAGCGGAATTATCACCCCAGGTGGAATCATCAGGGTTGTCAATATTTTTCACTGCAAGATCATCAATAACTCCGTTAGGGTATATATAAAGGGTAAAAGCATCTCTGCCAAAAATATTAGGACCTTTTGAGCCGTTAATATCCAGAATAACTTCAACAATATTATTAGAGCCGATAGCAGTGCCCATTGCTGTACCGCTTGCGAGGACCATGCAATTATTACGGCAAGCAAAATTGGAATCTACACCGGACATTTTTTTATAAGAAGCCGCAAAACACGGCGTACCGTCAGTACCGCAATCTTGAACTATTTTAAAATATTTTTTTTGAAACTCTCCGTATGCTCCAATTGTTGTTAAACCTGCTTCTCGCAGACTGACAGCATTACGGTCTGTCTGGTATTGCAATAAAGCCTGAGAAAGTTCATTATAAAATTTATGCAATTGGGCGACATAAGTCTTACGCTGATGATTTTGCATCAAAGAAGGTACAGTCATTGCTGAAACCACACCGATAATACCTAAAGTTACTAAAACTTCTGCCAATGTAAATCCTTTTTTCATGAACAACTCCTTGTGATATTTTTACACTAATATATACTTATTTTACACTATTTAGTGAAGTAAGTCAATATATATTGTCATAATTCACTGTAAAATAGTATTATTTTTTAATGGAAAGAGAAATAAAGCTTGAAACAGAAAATTTAACACAACAAATTAAGTATTTATCCGCATTAGAAGGCTTAACCGTAACTAAAGTAAAAGATTTAGTCAATCGGAAATATAATAAGACAGACAGCATAAGAAATCTTAGCAATAAGCTCAGGAACAAAACATTTAGAGTTACTGAATTAGCCGAAATATTAGATATACTGAATTACGAAATTATTTTACGGAAGAAACCTTAGATTTTATACCGTTTTTTACCAATATATTTATTATTCCTTGAGGAAGTTTTGAAACAATTTCTGCGATTTTTGCATCAAAGCCGACTGTATATGAAGGTTTAGGAGATTTCATATTATCAATCTTTAAAATCAGGTTAACAACTTTATCAACACCCAGCCCTTTTGTACCGTTTTTTCTGGCATTGGCGACCATATATTTCATCTCTTTTTCGTAATCTTGAGAATTATTAATTGCATCTTTATTAAGTTCAATTGATTTGTCCCATAAAGGAGTAGCTATTACACCTGGTTTTACGGAAACAACTTTCAAACCGCTTTCCACAGACATTGAATTAAATAATATATCAAGTGCTCTTTTAGAGGCACAATAAGGAGCTACAAACGGGAATATTCCAAAACTTGCCATTGAACTTATATTAATAACTTTAGCATTATTTAATAATGGCAGAAGTCTTTGCGTAAAATCCAGATGAGAAAAAGTATTAACCTCAAATTGTTTTCGGATATTATCTACAGAAAGTTTTTCCATAACTCCTGCTACAACACATCCTGCAACATTCACAAGAGTATCAATTTTTTCTGTTTTTGATTTTATAAATGCCGCTGCCTGAGCTATAGAATCTTTTCTTTCCATATCAATGTAAAAAGGAATTGCACCGATAAGTTCCAAATCTTTAGCATATTTTTCATTACGATAACCGGCAAACACAATGTTATCTTTTACAAAAACTTCTAAAAGTGCTTTTCCGATACCTGATGTTGAACCTGTAATTACATAAGTTTTTTTCATCGAAAAGCCCTTTTTTAATCCGTCATGTAAGAGTTGAACAACGGTAAGTACAACGCTAATGCCAGAGTTAATACGATACTTCCGATTACGATAAGCATTATCGGCTCAATCATTTTCGTCATAGTATCAATGATGCCGTCGAGTTTTTTATCAATAAACGAAGTTGCCTGCAGCAACATATCACCCAGACGCCCTGACTGTTCACCTGTTGCAATCATAAACAAAATCATTTTGGGCATTACACGTGTAGAACGAAGGGCAATAGAAAGATGCTGCCCCTGTTGAACTTTCAAAGTTGCCGTTTCAATTTTTGTTTTTAAAGTATGGTTTGTAAGTGTTACGTTAGCAAGGTACAAACATTCGATAATCGGAACACCCGCATCATATGCAACCTGCATAACCGCAATAAAGTTTGCAAAGTTTGAATACTGGATTAAGTCTGATAAAAGAGGAACTTTCAATACCCATTCATCAATTTTCCTCTTACTGGGCTGCCATTTCATAATAAATGTACAGAAACCGAAAATAGAACCCAGAATAATAGGAACAAGGAACCAGTATGTTTTTAAGAAAATACCCGCGCTCATTAATGTTGCCGTAATCCAGGGAAGTTCTTTGCCCATACCGTCAAACATTTCTTTAAATACGGGGAAAACGAACATTAACATAACAAGAACGATAATAACAGCCAGAATGATAACGAACATCGGATACATAAGTGTACCGATAACTTTACCCCTGATATTGGCTTCTTTATTTAACAATTCCAACAAACGCTGTAAAGTTTTTTCAAGTTCACCGGAATCTTCCCCGGCTTTTACAAGACCTATATAAATCTGTCCGAACTGATCAGGATATTTTGCAATTGTATCGGCAAAAGTTGCACCTGCCATAATCTGTCTTCTCAGCTCTTTGGCTACAAGTCTGACTTTAAGCTTTGCGGCATCATTTTCAATAAACATTAAAGATTCAATGATAGGGATACCTGATTGTGCAAGGATTTGCAGTGTAGATGTAAAATCCATACGGTCTTGAAGCCCTAATTTCTTCATCTTTCCGGGTTTTACATCTTTCTTTTCTTCTTTTTCTTCGCCCTTTGCTTTTTCTTCATAAACCTTTGTCGGTATAAAACCTAATTTACGAATACTTTCGCGCGCCTCTCTCAGGTCAGCCGCGTCAACTTTCCCTTTAACAATATCTTTATTATTTTTAAGTGCTATATAATTATATATTGTCATTGTTTCTCCTATTCGTTAACCACACCGAGAACTCTGACAAATTCATCTATTGTGGTCATTCCTTTAAGTATGTGGGATAAACATGATTGATGTAATGTTCTCATACCATTTTTCACTGCAGCGTCCTCAATTTCCAAATCATGCGCACCCATTGCAACAAGTCTTTTAATTTCCTTATTTATAGTCATAATTTCATAGACACCAAGTCTGCCTTTATAACCGGAAAAGTCACACTTGTTACAGCCTTTCGCTCTATATATAGGTTTCTTCATAAATTCCTGAATTTCATCTTCGTTTGCAATTATCTGTCTTGCTTCATCATGTGTGGCGAAGTACTCTTCTTTACAGTCATCGCAAAGTCTTCTTACAAGACGTTGAGCAATAACGCCTGACAATGTAGAAGATACCAGATAATCTTTCGCGCCCATTTCAATTAAACGTGTAACTGTTGCGGCTGCAGAGTTTGTGTGAACGGTACTTAATACAAGGTGACCGGTCAAGGCGGCGGAAATCGCAATTTCAAGAGTTTCATAGTCACGGATTTCACCAACCAGAATGATATCAGGGTCTTGTCTTAATATCGCACGCATACAGGATGCGAATGTAATACCAGCCTTAGCATTGATTTGTGATTGGTTAATACCTTCCAGCTTAATTTCTATCGGGTCTTCAATCGTTGTAATATTTACATCTTCGTCATTTAAACTTTTTAAAACAGAATACAGGGTAGTTGTTTTACCGGAACCTGTAGGACCTGAGGTAAGAATAATACCGTTCGGACAGCTGACCATATTCTTAATTTTTGCAATATCTTCATCTGTACCGCCTACCAGTTTAATATTTTTATCATCTGCATTCAAACTGACGGCAGGAGCAAGTACACGGATACAAACCTTTTCCTTGCCGGATACGGGAAGCGTGTTAATACGGAAGTCATAGGAACCGTTTTTATACTTTATCGAGAAAGTACCATCCTGAGGTCTTCTGTGTTCAGCGATGTTCATTCTTGAAAGAACTTTAAAACGTGCGATTACGGAGGTTTCTACTTTAGGCGGAATATCAAGAACTTTTTGAAGCATACCGTCTTTTCTGTATCTTACGATATAGCCTGAAAGTCTTGGTTCAATATGAATATCTGAAACCTTATTATCAATTGCGTTAGTAATAATCTGGTTAACAAATTTAGCAACCGAGCCCGTTGAATCCTTTAACTGCTTGTCGACCATGTCGGCAAGAGATTCTTCAACTTCAAATTCTTCAGCTTCACTTTCAATTTGTTTAATTACTTTTTCGGTTTCTTTCTTTTGCTCACTGAAGAAAGTATTTAAGGAATTTTCAAACTCATAATGAGTCATCAAAAGCTGTTTCGGATTTTGACCTGTTAAATAGATAATATCTTTTAATACATCCGGTTTAACAGGAGTAACAACACCCAAAATCAAAGTTTTGCCGTCTGATGATATAGGAATAATTTTGTTATTCTTAATAAAATCTTCAGGCAGAATTTTAATAAATTTTTCCTGTGAAGCCAGCTGCTCAGGTGTAACCAGATCGTACCCCGTCTGCAGGTGAAGAATTTCTTTTAACTGATCAAGAGTAATAAAACCGAGTTTGAATAAAGTTGAGCCGATAGGTATCTTCTGACGTTTGCTTTCCGCCAGAGCCTGCAAAAGTTGAACGTCGTTAATATAACCTTTTTGAACAAGCAATTCACCGAGTTTAACCTGTTTAGAAGTACCGTCATCCACGGTATCTTTCTGCATGTCCTGCTTTAAACCGGAAATCAAATCATACAAATCCTGATCAGGCACTTGAATAAATTTCACCTGCTGCGGGAAAAATTCTTTTAATTTAAGGTTTATTACATCTTTATCAGAGGATGAATTTATCGCAACAAACAGGAAATTATCTTTAACACTAATTGGAACAAATTTATATTGTTCCAATAGTGAGCTGTTTACTTTATTCAGTATCTGGAGATTGACACTGTTTTTTAACCTGTTTAGTAATTCATTCATCTTATTTATATTTTATTCTACAATGTTTCTGTATTTCCAGTTGCGTCTTCTGAATCAGTAACTATTTTCGGAGTAATCATAATTACCATTTCATTTTTCTTCTTGGTTGAAGATGTTGATCTGAACAAGGTTCCGATTAGAGGCAAATCACCTAAAACAGGGACTTTCCCGATTGTTTTTTGTTCTTCTTCATTGATTAAACCGCCGATAACAAGAGTTTCGCCATCTTTAATTCTTACATTTTTCAAATCAAGGTTTCTGTGAGATAACAAAGTAGCTGCGATATATTGTCCGCCTGTATCCTGGGCAGTAACCTGACTTAATATTGTCGCATATTCAGGTTTAATATTTAAAGTAACATAACCGTCAGGACTTATGAACGGAGTTATACCAACCTTAATACCTGCATCACTGCCGATATTATAGGTTCTGGTCGCAAGAGTACCGCCTGTATATGCACTCTGTTCGGTTTCTGTTGATTCGATGTAATCCTGAGTAATATCAATAGTGGCCTCTTCACCGTTAGTTATTAATACACGCGGGTTTGAAACAATACGACCTTTTTGGTTTCTTACAAGGTAATTAATTGCATAAGAAATATTAACAGGACCGTTATATGGTTTTAAAGTACTGATAAGTTCCGGTTCATCGCCGCTTGTATCCCATACTTCATATCCGTTACCTTTAATGAAAAGCGGATGCATAGGATCTGTTTTAGTTGTTTCCCCGTCAAATGAAGCAGAAAAAGTATTACTCAAAAATGTCCAGTTATTTTGTAAAGTTTTACTTCCTTCTTCATTAAGTTCAATAATGGCAACTTCAAGATAAGCCTGAGGCTGTTTTTTATCAGTTTCAGTTATAAAATCTCTTATCATTTCGATTTGTTTTTCAGAACCGCCGATAACATTTATCGTACCTAATTGAGAATAATAAGCAATAGAAAGGTTTTGCAGCCCGAAAGATGATACAGAACCGCTCAACTGTCCATCAAGAGTACAAGCAACAGTTCCGGCATTAAGTGCCATGGAACCGCCACCCCCGCCGCCGCCGGCAGAAGCACCCCCGCCTGCATCAGCTGCTGCACCTGTCATAATACCGGCAGCACCACCAGTAGAACCACCGTCATCGTCACCTTTTACGGGAACACTTGAATCAGCTCCTGATGAACCGCCTCCGGAAGCCCCTCCTGATGAACCTCCTGAAGAAGCACCCGAAGATGCAGGTAAAAGCATATTGCAAATCATATCCGCCATCTCTGCAGGAGTTGTATGATTAACTTTAAAAGTTACCGTTTGCGGTTTTTTATCAAATTTTTCCACAATTTTTTTGGCTATTGCCACATCATTTTTTGTACCGAAAACAATCAGCTCATTTGTTACGGGATTAGTTGTAACTATATCCGTATCCGAAAGCCCGGGTTTATGCATCGCATAAATATTTTTATTCAGAAAGTCAGCAAGAGCGGCAGCACTAATATATTTTACGGGGATTAAAGTCATATCCTGTTTAGCGAAGTTAAAACCGCTGGTACCCGCTCTGGCAACAATAATTGTTTTATCATCAACAACATAATTTAAGTCGTTAATTTCCATAACCATATCGAAAGCAGTATTCAAAGGGACGTCTACCAGATCAAGAGTAACACTCCCCGAAACAGAATTATGGAACACAATGTTCATGCCGGCTTTGTCAGCAAACATTCTCAAAACCTGCTTTACGTCAGAATCACGTAAGCTTATGCTAATCAGCGGATTATGTTTAATAAAGCTTACATCACCTTTTAATTTGAGAGAATAATCCCCCTCATCATCTCTTAAAGCCGGTTTGCTGGTATTTCCATACTGCACAACACCGACATTTTCCATTGCTGAAGCCGTTAACACACCGTTTGAAAAAACAAATGCCGTTAACATCAGACTTGCAATAATTTTGTTTGAAATTTTATTTCTCATATCTGCTCCTGGTTATTAATTTTCATTTAGTTTAATTTCGTACCGCCTTATTGCTGCGGCTGCCAAATTTATTTTCAAGATTGGAAACTGTATTATACTTAATACCATCACCCGTAAACAGTTCACCTACACTTGCTTTATAAACGTTAGCCCCGTACTGAACCGTAACTGTTTCCTGCCCTATAGATAAAATTTTATAGCCGTTTATAATATCACCGGATCTGACCAGATAATCCATTCCGTTAATATTTAAAATTGCGGAAGGATTGAACTTATCAAACATAATCCCCGAAACTTTAGTTGTCATAATTTCTGTAGCTGTAGTGTCCACAGAAATAGTTTCAGGCGGCGGCACCAAATCAGTGGCAAATTTGGGTTTAGGCTTTACCACTACCTTTTCACTTTCAGGAAGAAACGGGTCTGATCTTCCCATATCTTCGACTGACATTGCAATCATCGTACTGTTTTTAGCTGACTGATCCGCAACCACGGAAACTTCATCCGGTGCTATAGCCGCGTTAACACCGTCATTACCGACTTTCACGGTATCCTGCGGAACTATTGCAGCTGCAGGTTCTTCAACAACAGCATCATCAGTGCCGTTTTGAGTACAACCTGTTGTATTTATCATAATAACAGTCAAAAACAAAACAACAAGACACGCCCCTATCTTCTTATTTAAGCTCCAAAAGCGGTCTTTGGTATCTTCTTCATAAAACCTGTCAATAAAATTTCTGCTCACTTGCCACCTATTTCTCTTATATCCTGTTTTATTATAGTGAAATATATTTATTACCGTATCAATTATTTAGTGGATTTAATTCAAAAAAAATCCACAATAATAATTAATTGTTATTGTATCATATTTTTAAATGCGTGGCAAAAAAGTCAAAAGTATTAAGACAAATAAACGACATTTTACAAGAAAATGCTGTCTGCATGGTAAAAAGGAGTATATATAATTTATTTAACATTACTGAAAATTATTTGTAATAGTATGGATATATTCCAAAATTTGATCAAAATATTTTAAATCTGAATTACCGTCTATTACAAAATCAGCATAATCGCGTCCGGGGATAACATATTTTTCTCCCGCGTGAAGTAAATATTCCCATTGCTTAATAGCATTTTCTTCATTTTGATTGCGTTCGGCTTTGGCTCTTTTAATAAATCTTTCACGTCTGATATCGTTTTCAGTTTCAATATAAATTTTAATATCGAATACATCTTTAACATCTCTGTACATTGTTGCAATACCTTCTACAACAACCACCTTATCGGAGCGTATTTCAAGAGAGTTAGGGATAGAAACCCCAGTTCCGTTAGGAACATATCTGGGTGCCATTATTGTATTACCCTGTGCAAGAGACTCTAAATCTTTTTTTAATAAATCAAGCTGAAAACTTTCGGGGGCATCAATGTCATATCCGTTATCGGTTAAATTATCAAAACTTCCATATTTTTTTATCAGGTCAGAAATATCATTGAAATAATTATCTGTACTTAAAACTGAAACAGGCATAGATAATTGTTCTATAATATTCTTTAACTCGCGGCATATTGTTGACTTACCTGATGCAGATTCACCTGTTATACCTATTAAAAACCTTCTGGAAGGGGTATTTATCAACCTTTTTGTAAATCTTGATATAAATGTAGGACTTACTTCTTTAAAAATGGGGGTTTCGCATCTCTTGTCATAAGCAAGAATTTGTTTAAACTTCGTTTGGAGGTAAAACGCGAGAAGTTCTCGTCCTGTCTTTGAATTGAAGTCGGGCTTCAAAATCTTATCACTGGAATTAAGTTCTTTATCAATTAATAATTGCATTATATCATCCATATAAATTTATTATGAAGGTAATAATACATGAGAAAAAAAATTTTTGCTAGTGTAATATTATTTATTTTTAAGAAACTTAATAAGTTCTCTGTTAACAGCGACTAAATATTTTAAAGATTTTTCATCCGCACCGTCAAGTTCTCTTATAAGTTCGGCAATAAAGCTGTTTTTATTATGCGTTTGTTCAAAATCAAACATTTCATAATAGCTGATATTAAGATTTTGATGAATTTTTTCGAGAGTTTTAAACGACGGAGCCTTCTGCCCTATTTCAAGTGAGCCAATAAAACCAGGCTCACGACCGATAAGCTCTGCCAGCTGTTCTTGGGTCAACCCCTGCTTCTTTCTTATTTCTTTTAGTTTTTGTGCAAATAATAACTTTAATTCCATCTTAATAAATTTATATCTTTCTGTAAAAACTTTCTATTCACCATTAAATGTTTTTCCACCTATAGGATGTTTTAAGGAAATATTATTAACTTTTTAAAAATAAATAGTTTATACTTATAGATAGGAAAACAACTTACAGATTATGATTGATTTAAACTCAAAATACTATAATTTATATAATGACAAACTTTTCTACTATTTATTGACGGGAAAATCTTACGGAAAAATTGCCGAAAAATATTATTCATATGATATTAATAAATTAATATACAGAATTAGAAAGTTAAAGAAAGAATTAAGTTTAAGCAATCGTCGTCAGTTAGCCTATTTTGCCGTAGAGAATAAACTTGTTGATATAGAAAAAGTTAAACTTTATTTTTGATATAGGTTTCAATTACAGCATTTACAAAATCAAGAGCGGTATCATCAAGCATTTTAAGCTTCATATAAATATCATCTAAGCGGTCATCTTTTGTCTGTTCAAATATAAATAAATCCTTATATTCTACTCCCAACGCTTCTTTTATTTTTTCTAATGTTTCAGGTTTAGGGTATGTTAAGCCTGTTTCAATTTTACCGATAGAAGTCCGTTCTATACCTATTTTTTCAGAAAAACTTTCTTGAGAATATTTTAATAATTTTCTCAATTCTTGTATTCGCATACCCAGTTTTTGTTTTAAATGCATATTTAATATTTTAAGTAATTTGCAATTTTGCAACACCGATTAATAGGTAATATTATGTTGCTTATTAAGTTGCAAAATATTATTTTTGGTCTATCCTTATTTTTATGCAAAATAAATTATCAGAACTTGAATACAATGTTATGATGCTTTTAGCTGCCGGTATGGATGCAAGAGCTATTACCGATTATCTAAATATTAGCTACAAGATTTACATTAAAGCAAAAAACAACATTCTAAAAAAATTAAAAATAAAAACAAGAAACCAAATTCTTTTTACTGCACTTGAAAATGAACTGATAAAACTTTAGAAGTTAAGTAAATGCGCCTTGCCATTTTTTTTTCCCGCGATATAATTAGTTTATAAAAGGAGAGAGGAAATGGATACATTAACTAAAAATGAAGGTTTGATAACCAAGATTATCGGTCCGGTTATTGACGTTGAATTCCAACAGGGTAAACTGCCTGAAATTTATACTGCTTTACATATTCATAAAGACGACGGAACTTATGTTGTTGCCGAAGTTCAGCAAATGCTGGGTTCTAATAAGGTTAGAACGGTTGCTATGTCATCTACTGACGGCTTAAAAAGAGGCATGAAAGTTGTAAATACTAACGAACCTATTAAAATTCCGGTTGGTAAACCTATCTTAGGAAGAATTTTAAATGTAACGGGAGATCCCGTTGATAAAATGGGACCGATTGAAACGGATACTTATCTTCCTATCCACAGAGAATCTCCAAAATTAACAGACCAAAATACAAATATCGAAATTTTGGAAACAGGTATTAAAGCAATCGACTTGCTGCAGCCGTATCAAAAAGGCGGAAAAATCGGCTTATTCGGCGGTGCAGGCGTCGGCAAAACAGTACTTATCATGGAACTTATCCATAATATTGCAATGGAACACTCCGGTGTATCGGTATTTGGCGGTGTAGGAGAAAGAACACGTGAAGGCAACGACCTCTGGAACGAAATGAAAGAATCAGGGGTTATAGATAAAGTTGCGCTGATATACGGACAGATGAACGAACCGCCTGGAGCAAGAATGAGAGTAGGGCTTTCAGCTTTGACTGCCGCTGAATATTTCAGAGATTTTTCAAAACAGGATGTTCTATTATTCGTTGATAATATTTTCAGATTTACTCAGGCAGGGTCTGAA
>ERZ780032.777-NODE-777-length-11900-cov-3.566399_pt1 | contig 11900 bp, 9 predicted proteins | sample MGYA00511856_ERZ780032 | MGnify/ENA primary metagenome ERZ780032 (study PRJEB29588, sample SAMEA2147983) | human gut metagenome | biome: human gut; feature: human-associated habitat; material: faeces | place: Denmark | collected 2008/2010 ...
AATTTTATTACCGCCTTTTCATCTGGATTAATATCTAGCTAAATATCTGTCGATTTCCCACTGGGAAACATAGGTTCTAAAAGAATCCCATTCAATATCTTTTGCAGTCATAAATTCTTCTACTATATGGTCACCTAAAGCTGTTTTTGCTATCAACGATTTATCCATATAATACAAAGCTTCTTTTAAGCTTCCCGGAAGAGATTCAATTCTCATTTTCTTTCTTTCTTTGTCAGAAAGTTTGTATATGTTAGCTTCCACCGGTTTAGGCGGTTCAATTTTATTTCTAACGCCGTCTAAGCAGGCAGCAAGAATTGTTGCGAATGCTAAGTACGGGTTGCAGCTAGGGTCTGGTGAACGGAGTTCAACACGCGTTGACATACCGCGTTTTGCCGGAACTCTTAAAAGAGCGCTTCTGTTAGCGAGCGACCAAGCCATGTAAACCGGTGCTTCGTAACCCGGAACGAGTCGTTTGTAGCTGTTAACTGTCGGGTTAAGTATTGCTGTTATGCTTTTAACGTGTTTTAAAATACCGCCGATTGCGTATTTTGCTGTATCAGAAAGCTGGTATTCAGCGTTTTCATCGTAGAAAGCATTTTTTCCGTCTTTAAATAACGAAATGTTGCAGTGCATTCCAGAGCCATTGATACCGAAAACAGGTTTTGGCATAAATGTTGCGTGCAAACCATATTGTGCAGCAACAGCTTTAACAGCAACTCTGAAAGTAGCAACATTATCGGCAGTTGTTAGAATGTCTGAGTATTTGAAATCAACTTCGTGCTGCCCGTCAGCAACTTCATGGTGAGAAGCTTCTATATCAAAATCCATTTCTTGAAGAGTGCTTACGATATCAGCACGTACAGCTTCTCCTAAATCATCCGGTCCTACATCGTAATAACCTGCTCTATCGTGTGTTTTGGTTGTAATATGTCCATCGTCATCTTTTTCAAATAAGAAAAATTCAGCTTCAGGCCCTACATTCATTGAGAAACCAAGCTTTTGAGCTTCTGCCATAAGTCTTTTCAGGTTGCATCTTGGACATCCTTCAAAAGGTGTTCCGTCAGAATTGTATATATCACAAATCAATCTGGCAGAATTTTTCCCTTCATGTTCCTGCCACGGTAGAATCTGGAAAGTGTTTTTATCAGGATAGAAAAACATGTCAGATGTTTCAATGTTTCTAAAGCCCTTAATAGATGAACCGTCAAGCATAATTTCATTATTAAGCACTCTGTCAATGTGCTCCGAAGGAACAGCCATATTTTTAACCTGTCCGTTTATGTCAACGAACTGTAATTTGATGAATTGAACATTGTACTCAGTTATGAGTCTTTTAATGTCGGCATCTGTGTAGCTTGCGCCGTTTAATGGCTGGTGATGAAATTCCATACGCTTCCTCCGTTCTTAATAATTGTATGTTTAACACTCAAGTAATGTTATCATTTTTTTTTATTATAGGTCAATAGCTTTAATATTAAGAATTTATAAAGCAAAAAATATTTTTACGCTTTTTATAACAGTATGAATTTAAGCCATATTCCTGCAAATATAAAAAATTCATCTTTCCCGCTTACCCGCATAAATCCCCAGCATGTTGAGGGTATTCAAAAGGGTATTCCGCTTTTTGACGGAGTTGGGATTAAGGATATTGCTTTTATTACTAAAAGGTTTGAAACTCTTAATCTTTTCAGAGGGTGTAATTTAGGGTGCTCACACTGCCTTAAGGATGCAAAGCCGCTGAAAAACGGCACAATTTTATTTGAGGATTTAGTAAGGTTTCTTGACGGGTTTAAGGCGCTGAATGAGCGATTGGGGTTCAATGTTTTTCAGGGAAACAAGTATGTTAATATAATTGATGACTCTAATCCTTCTGATATTCCGATTAGGGGTAAAAGCAGGAACCACAGTGTTAATGAAGCTTTAAAGATGATTTATGAAAAAATTAATCTTCCTTCAATTTTTGTTACTTCCGGCTGGAATAGTGCATCTAAATATTCTCAGCAGAGTTCGGAAGAGCTTGCAGGCATGATTGAAAAAAATCCAGATTTTGTTAAATCAGTTGAGGTTTCTATTAATCCTTTTTCCGGGATTATGGAAAAATCGCGGGAGGCTTTGAGAGAGAATAATCAGAACAGGGCAGAGTTTTTCAGAAATGTTTATACAGACAGGATGGCGAATGCTTTAAAGGTGTTTTTAAAACTTTTTGGAACTGGAAAGGCGAGCATAATATACAGGCATGCACCGGATTACAAAGGCAATGAGCTTGTAGGAGAGAGCGAAACAAGACGTTTGTATGAGGAAATTTATTCCAAACTCGAAAAAATGACAGGTTCTGCGCTTGAAAATATTCCTTACTTAAGACCGGAAAACCTTACCAGTTTTGATAAATCGCATTTGATTGAGTCAAGCGGACGCGGAAGAAGATTTTTTCCTCAGGATAGGAATTTAAAAGAGCAGCAAGAGTTAATTGATGAGGCTTTGGAATTGGAGATGATGAGCCCTGATGAGCGAAGTAAAGAACTGCTTGACTGCGCTGTTAAATGCGTAGATATTGACGGAAAAGTTTACGCAACCATGCCGGCTTCTAAGGTTGAATATATTTCTGCACCTATTGAGCTGACTGTTCCAACTAATATAAGACTGAATTATGAGAACAAATCGGCTGTTCCTCCTGTATTCAGCGATATTTAAATTCGTTTTACATTCAGGTTTTTGGCCTTGAGTTTGAAATTTTCATCAGAAATATTTTCAAAAGCGTAATCCAGTTCCGGTGAATAATCGAACTCAAAATCCTTCACAAGCTCAAGCGCCTGAGAGTTCTCTGAATTCAGAATTTTTTCAAGAATAGGAATACCAAAATTATCTCTCTGGTTGTAATCTATATCTTTTGTCTTTCTCAATTTTTCAATCACTTTGTTATAAGCTTTCTGATTTTTTTCATTCGGAACAATGTCAAAAAACTTTGTAAGCAGAGTGTTACCTGTCATATCAACTTTGTAATTCATACAGCTTGCGTCACCGAACTCTTTTATAACAGACAAATACTGCGCCGGTTCGGTTTCGGGTCTATATTTTGCGAGAAGCAAAAGAAATCTGTTTATTTCCTGTTGTTCAACTTCGTGGTATATTTTTTTTCCGATGTAATTTATGGTGTCTATATCTATGTGTGTGTTAAGCCCATATTCTTTTGAAACCGAGCGTATAACCTTGTTATTTTTGAAATATTTTCCGCCCTGCAATGAGCGAGTTGTTTATAATCTTGTGTCTTTTGTCAACAATGCTGGCAGTTTTCTTGAGAACAATCTCGTATTTGTCAGCGCATTTCTCAATTTCCGGAACATACGGTAAATTGTTGAGACCTAATCTTGTCAATTTTTTGCGGCTCGCATGTAACCCTCTGCATGAAAGGTTATCCGGCCTTGTTACGTTTCCTATTCTCATTTTAAAAACCTCTTAATCTTTCCGCAGTCGAGTTCTCGAACTTTTACAGGCGGTATAAATCCGGGTTTGAATTTTTTTGAGTTTAATCTGTCTACCAGAACTCTCAGTTTTTGTTCTATCCCGAAATCTACCGAGTCAGAAGCTTCTACTTTTTGCACCATTTCTAAAATTGAGGCTTTATCTTCCGGTTCAAACCTATCGAGGTTAGAATTTCTTACTATTGTTGAAATAGTTTTCTTTATTCCTTCTACAAAATTTGTATGTTGTTCTTCTGAAAGTATTCCCTGTTTTGGAGCAAATTTTTTCATTCTGTTTGCACAGATAAGTGTCATCACAGGGTCTTTGAGTTCTTCCATCTGCTGAATTTCGTTTCTTAACATCTTGCTGTCAGCCTGACACTCGGGTGAGAGATTTTTTCTCAATTCCTGTGCTGTTTTTTCATCACCGAAAAATTCCATAACATTGTGTTCGGAAGCGTTCTGGATAGCACAGGTGAATTTTGAAAAGAAAGCTGCTGCCTTTGTGCTTATTTGATTATCAATTTCAGGATAAGTCATACTCTGGATAAGTTTTTCTTCCTCATACCGGCGCCGCAATTCTCTCAAGCGCTGAAGCTCGCGAAGTTCTGCTTCTCTGTGTTCGTTTGATTTGAAACTTAGTATATTAATTCTGTTTATTATCATATTTACCTTTCCTTATGAATAAAATCCGTAATTTGAAGCTTCTCTGAGCCTTTGTTCAGTTTCCACATTTTTTAATTCTTCTATTCTTGCATCAATTACTTCATTAGGAAGCATGCCGTGTTTTAGCAGTACCGGAAACAGAAATTCTGAACGGTAGCTCTTATTCCAATTATCAGTGTATACAAGAATTTCTTTAGATAGTTTGTCTTTATTAGCATTAAAAAATGGTGAAGCTGATAATTTTTGTAAAACCTTGTCCAAATAGCCGCCTTCGCTAAGCACATTTTCAATTTGAGGAAAGCTGAAATTAAGATTTAAAGCTTTATTTTTAAAATTTTTATCAGCGATATTGCTGCAGGCATCGTCCAGCTCTTCAGAGTATGGAAACTTATAATCTTTTACAAGTTCAAGGGCTGCAAAGTTTTCCGCATTAAGAATTTTTTCAAGCACCGAAATTCCGAAACTATCCTTCTGATTATAGATTATGCCCTTCATGTTTTTCATTTTGTCTAAAATTTGGTTATACTCATTCTGATTATCCGCATCAGGGATAATATCAAAAAATCTGGTTAACAGCGTGTCCCCTTGTTCATTGATTTTGTAATTAAAACAGTCGCCGTTTGTGAAATTTTCTTTAATTTTATCATCATTTAGTATACTGAGTATTCCTTTTGGGGTATCGATTGTATACTTAGTCATAACCATTCTGAAATCATTATTTCCTTTTTTCATAAGCTCTTCTGCGAGCTTATAATTATCTTTTTCATAAAATTCATGCTGTTTGGTTACTCGTCCGGCGAGCTTGTTGTTTTCTATCCTGTCACCGGCTTGAATTTCTCCTGTGTATCTGATTCTTGGAACAATTCTGCTTATAAGATACGAAGCTATAGAAAGAACCGGAATGCTGCATCCTGCTGCAAAAGGCCACCATAAAGCAGCGTCAGTTTTTACCAGTGAAAGTGCACGTAATAATCCTACAATAAGTGTACCTGCAGCGCCGACTAATCCTCCTGCTAAACCGGTTAATGTGCTTATAGCTTCAATATCTTCTCTGTAAAATTCTTTGAAATCATAATGTCTTTTTGACTTCAAAGTAACTTCTGCTCTGTCAATACAATCTTTTATTGACGCATTTTTTAAAAGTGCTTCTTTTGTTGTGCCCAGTCGCTTTAAAGTCTTGGGATTGACATGGAGGGCTTGAAAGCTTTGACAATTATATTGTGAGTAAATTCTCATTTTCTATCTCCACCTGTTATATCTGTCTTCACGTTCAGCAATCATTCTGTCATATGCATCTTTTGGAAGCAGGTTTTCATCCTGAAGTTTTCTGAACAGAACATTTGCCAGAAAACTGCCTCTGCAGTTTGTGGAAGCAAAATCAATCATTTCTCTTACAAGTTTTTCTTTTCTGCAGAAAGGTGAGTTCAATTCTTCAAAAGCAGCATCAAGCGCATCAGGTGATTGATTTTTCAAAGCCTCAAAAACATGAGGAAATTTAATGTTCAGATTTTTAACTTTTCTTTTGAATGTATCATTTTGGATATTTTCGTAAGCGTAATCAAGCTCTCTTAAATATTCAAATTCAAAATTTCTAACAAGTTCAAGAGCTTTAGTGTTTTCAGAGTTTATGATTTTTTCAAGAACAGAAATACCGTTTTCATCAATCTGATTGTAATCAATATTTTTCATACTCTTCATAGATTGCAGGATTTCGTCATAATCCTTTTGATTTTCTTCTGTAGGAATAATGTCAAAGAATTTATTTAAGAGGGATGTTTGCCCTATTTTGTAATTAAAGCAGTCGCCGTTTGAAAACTCATTTTTAATCACAGGGTCTTTCAGAATATTGAGAATATTTTTTGTATTGTCGAGTTCATTAATATTATATTTTTTGACTGATCTGCTAAAGCGGCCAAAATCTTCATCCTGAATTTCTTTAGTCATATTCTGGATTACACCATGCCAGTTATCTTTATCAATCCGGTATTCTTTAGATTTTGTACCTGTAAGTTGTGTTTCACCCAGAGCATTATGAGTTATTCCCTTTCCACCCTGCACAGTGTATTCGTAAGTTGGTTTGTTGCGATATAAAATAGTTCCCATTGTATATAGAAGAGGGCCGCCGAACATTCCGCCGAGCATTGGCAGCGCTGACTCTATGGCTGTTATGTCTTTATTCTTCATACACATATACATTGAGATAAAAAATCCTATTGTTCCGCCTATTGCGGATGATAGCATTCCACCCAGAGCCGTAATAATAAAATCAAGGTTTTTATGGCCGTTAACTTTGCCTCTTTTAATAAGTACTTCATATTTTTTTGCACATTCTTTAATTTCCGGTATTTTTAACAAAGCGTCTTCAGTGCATTCAAGTCCTTTTAAGGCTTTCTTGCTAACGTGAAGCCCTCTGAAATTCTGAGTTTGCGGGGATTGTACAGGTGATATATTCATTTTTACAGCCTTTCATTTTCTTCAAAAACTTCCATTACCTGCATAACGCCGGCTGATGCGCCGTAACGACGGGTATTGCTGTGATAGAAGTCAAGCAAGTTTTTTACTTCTTTATTTTTGTCGCATAGCGGTGAGTCAAATTCTTTTATAGCAATCTTTAATGCTTTAGCAGAGTCTATTCTTACAGCGTCAATCGCGTGTGTAAATTTTATTTTCAGGTCTTTGACACTAAGTTTAAAATTTTCGTCTGAAATATTTTCATACGCAGAGTCCAGTTCCGGAGAGTATTCAAATTCAAAATCCTTAACCAGATTAAGCGCTTTTCTGTTCTCTGCATTAAGAATTTTTTCCAGTACAGAAATCCCGAAGCTGTCTTTCTGATTGAAATTGATTTTTTTCATATCTTTCATACTATCAAGGATTTTGTTGTAATCTTTTTGATTTTCTTCTGTTGGAATAATGTCAAAAAACTTTGTTAAAAGCGTGTTATCATCTGCATCAACGCTGAAATTAAAATGCTCGCCGTCTTTGAATTCTTCTTTAATTTTTTTGTCTTTTAAGATAGATATCACATCATCGGAATGGTAATTATCAAGAAGATCCAAAAACTTGTCATAATCGTTTTTCTCAATGTCTTCACCAAGCGAATGAACATCTCTTATGTCACGTTTGTCAGCAACAATAAATTCTCTTGATAATGTTCCGCCCAGTACATGTTTTCCGAACTGATTATCGGATATTTTTTTGCCGGCCTGAATTGAATACTGATAAGAAGGTTTATTATGGTACAGGTAAGTTCCTAATAGAAATAGGGCCGGCGGAATTGTTAATCCTGCAAGTACAGGTAAAAAAGCGGCTTCTGCGCCTGCACCGGTAATACTGATTAAACCGATTCCTCCGCCAATCACACTTGAAACAGATGCCCATACTGCTGTAATAAATTTATCGTAAGGTTTTGTAATATTAATTTTTTTACGTTTAAGCAGAACTTCATACTTATCAGCGCATTCTTTGATTGAACGATTGTTGAGTATATCGGCTGTACGGCAGTTAAGCTCTTTCAGGGCGTTCCTGTCTGCGTGTAAAGCGCGGAAGTTTTGGTTATAATTGTTTTGTATTTTTTGAATTTGCATTTAAATCCTTCCTTTTGCAGTGAATGCACGCATAAGAATTTCCGGCTGAATGTTAATACGCTTTTTAATCGCCTGAGTGATTACTTTATCGATTGTATCGGCTATATTACCTATAGAAAATCCTTCTGATAAACTTGCCAGTTTTTCGAAATGCGAATGATTGAGAGAATTTTCAAGTATCGGCAAATCTTTAAGAAGCTTGGTAAACAGATTTACTCTTGAAGAGAAATCCGGGTTTCCGACATGGATTATTGTTCCCATTCTTCTCGGGTTGCCTGTAATTTCCTGATTAACCATATTAATATGGTTTGTTGCAGCCACAAGTATTATTCCGCTTGCAGCAGCGGTGTTCATAAGGTCTTTGTATGTATTTACTTCTTCAACCTGATGTCTTTCTGCAGAGCGCGGGAAGAATTTTTCTGCCTCATCAAAGAAAAGCATTACAGGTTTCTTGATTATTTTTGCTTCAAGTGCAAGACGGTTGAAAATGTCTGTAACGTTTCTTGCGACACCGTGTATGTACTCATTTCCTTCCTGAGAATAGCTCATTTTGTAAAGCGGAACATCCATTTGTCTTGCAAGAGTTTCCACTATTGTGGTTTTACCTGTGCCTGGAGGGCCTTCAAGAATTACCCCGCCAGGGAGGCTTCTTTTGTTAGCAATGAGCGCTGCGCGGACTTCCGGACGCCAGATATCAATAATGTTTTCTTCAAGTTGTTTTTTGACATCTTCCATGCCGCCTAGCTCGTCAAGAGATTGAAAATCCCATTCGTTATATTGGTGCGGCTTAAGTCCCGCCTTGTTGCAAAATTCGCCCATTAAGCGCTTATTGTGGTCGTCAAAACATTCTTTTATGCATTCGTCAAAAGCTTTACCGGTAAGGATTGTTTCACGTTTAGCGTCAGTAAGTACAGAAACAATTGACGACATTGAACTTCCGTCAAATTCTTTTTCAGCCTTTTCAAGAAATTCTCTGTTTTCGCTTAATTCCTTTGTGAAAGGTGTTTTTGCAAGTTCTTTTTTGATTACGTCAATGCGGGCTTCTGTGTCAGGGTTTGAAAAGCCAATCCAGTTTCCTAATCTTCCGCGGCGCCTCAATGCAGGGTCAACGCCATCCAAATCATTGGTCGCGGCGATTAAGATATATCCTTTTGAAGATGGATTATTGAATTGCTGCAAAAGTGTATCAGTAACTTCCTGCTTATGGCTTGCAGTATTACCATCACGGGTTTCACCCATTGAATCAAATTCATCAAAGAACCAGACTGACATTTCGCCGGTTGCTGCGTATTTGTCGTTAAGCTGTTTTGCCATTTCTCCTATTCGTCTGCTTACTTCGTGAATATAAGAACTTGCAACATCGGAAAGTTTTGTTTCATAGAACGGAAGTCCGAGTTCTCTTGCAAGAACTTTTGCTGTCAAAGTTTTACCGTTTCCTGCCGGACCGTAAAAAATTGCTCCGTCAGGAATGGCGCTGTTTCCTAAATGTTCGCGAAGTTTGTCAAGGTTCTTGAATGGTTCTATATATAATTTATTAAGCTTATTCTTTATATCAGGCATTCCGCCAAGTTCATCAAGCTTCATTATCTCGCCTGCTTCAACAGGAATGCGCTTAAATTCAGGAGTGTCATACATTGTTGTTCTATTATACTCGTCTACAGGACAAATACCGGCCTGTTTCGTGAATTCTGCAAGTTCTTCTCTGATGGTTTCCGGTTCAATTTCGTATTTATGATTTGATACAGATGTTCTTGCGCTTTCTTCAAGTACTTTTTCAATGTCTGCGTATTTGAAACCTTCTGTTTTAAGCCCTATTTCTTCAATCATTTCTTCTGTATTTAAATTTTTGAATAGATATTTGTCTTTAAAATACTGTGAAAGATATTCTTTTCTATCTTTCAAGTCAGGAATTTTAAGTTCAAGCACTTTGTCAAAAACTTCCGGACTCAGAAATTTAGAATCAATGTCGCATTTTTTATCTGCTGTTGCAACAAGAAGAGCGCCTCTATCACCGCAATTTTCTATTGAGAGAAGAAAATTCTTTTTATCAAGATCACAGTTTGCACCTGTTGTAAAGAACTTGTCAAAACCTCTTATTAATATTATTGTTTTCTTCCCGTTATTCTTATATTCGGTTTCAATGTCTTTAAGCATCGGTTTTAATTCCTGAGGCGTAAATAATTGCAGAACCGGCATTTTAGTTTCGTTTGCAAGAGCTTTTACAATATTGACTGTATCTTCGGCGGTTTCAATTAAAACTCCGTTTGGAATATCAATATCATTGGCTTTTAAAGTAACATTTACAGGCTGCTCGTTGAGAGGGATAATTATGTTTTCTCTTAATTCATTTTTTATTTTGTCCATCCCGATGATTTCGTCAATGGTTTTCGGGGCATTTTCTGTAATTTCCAGAACAGGATAGTTTTTGTATGAAGAAGGTAGTTTATATTTTTCTTCTTTTACTTTCTGCTGTTGAGGGTCTTCTTGAGCGGTTGGAATTTCTTCATAATCCCCTTTTTCACCCTGCGGAGTAGTTTGATTTAAGCCCTCCAAACGGTCATTTACCCCTTTTTCACCCCGCGGAGTAGTTTGATTTGAGCCCTCCAAACGGTCATCCTCCATTTCTTCAAAAGCGTCAAAGTAATCTGTTTTAGGCGGAGTAGTTTGATTTGAGTCCTCCAAACGATTATTTACCCCTTTAATCGGCTGCATCTGAGCCGGTTTTACTTTTACAGGGTCATCCATAAAAATTTTAGCAGAAACAGTTTTTGCATCAGTGTTAGCAGTTTGAGCACGGAGTTCTTCATAATAGAGTCCTCCTCTAGATCTTAGAAGGGTCTCCATTTTGTGACTTACTACTATATCAAGTGCTGTCTTTCCATTAGCCGCGAGATTAACATACTTTCTGCTGTTTTCAGGCTTTGCAAGAAGATAATTTACTGCAGTTATATAATCTCGTTCTACCAGATAATGAAAAAATGGAATTCTGTCGCCCGAAGGATTATTCCAGTCTATTGCTCTATCATCTGCTTTTATCATTCCTTTGCGCAAAGCAAGCAGACATTCTTGTTCCGTTTCATTGGGATTTACTTCTACAGCTCTGTTAGAAGCTTTAAAATGCGGTTGTTTTATTTGCACAATATGATGTGCATTAGAGTGTAATGTAATGTTCATTTAAATTCCTTTTTTGGGCTAGTGCTGTTTAACACAAAACTGCTAAATAAAAAATTTGCTGTATTAACTATTATCCTTTACGAATTGTAACAAATAGTGGAAATAATTTTTTTTATTGATTAGAATATCTATTGGGTATAGATAGAGGGGAATTTTTTAAAATGAATGCTAATAAAGTACTTTTACCTAATGATGTAAGAAAACTTTTAAATGTTGATAATAAAGAGATAGTTGAATTATGTAAAAAAACTTCAGTTACCCCGAGAAAAGACCATAAAGGTCAAATATATTTTTCAGTAGATGAAGTTAAGAAATTAAGAAATGCTAAATCATCAGTGATTACAGGAATGAATGAAAAGAAAGCGACATTACCCGTTATGACAAAACCAAACTCACAGGCCGTAGTTAACGGTTTATTGGAAACCCTCAACAAGATGGAAAATAATATTACTACATCAATGACAAAGCTTATCGATGAAAAGCTTGAAGGTATGGACGATGTAGTGTTAGAGCTTGTAAGATGCAAGACTGAAAACGAAAATTTGAAAAATAAAGTTAATGAGCTGAACAAAGAAAACTTTAAATTAAAGAATGTTTTAAACAGCTTTAAACCTCTTCTATGCGGATTCTATATTAAAAAAGAAGAAGATGCGAATTTTATGTTGTAAGCAAAAGTTAGTAGTATGACGGGATGAAGCCCGCCAGTAGGGTGTCAGGCGCACGCAAAGCCGGTAGTCAGTTCAAAAGGGCTTCTGGGGAAGGTAAAAACAGATTAGTAATGAAGCGGGATGAAGCCCGCCAATAGGGTGAAAAACATGGCAGTAAAAGAGAAAGAAGAAGTAAATACATCTGATGAAAGAGCAAAAGCGCTTAAGCTTGCAATCGACAAGATAGAAAAAGATTTTGGTAAAGGTGCCATAATGAAGCTTGGCGACAAACCTGCTGTAAGTGTTGAAACTATACCTACAGGCGCATTAGCACTTGACGTAGCGCTCGGTGTCGGCGCACTTTTGCG
>ERZ780032.781-NODE-781-length-11878-cov-3.922524_pt1 | contig 11878 bp, 10 predicted proteins | sample MGYA00511856_ERZ780032 | MGnify/ENA primary metagenome ERZ780032 (study PRJEB29588, sample SAMEA2147983) | human gut metagenome | biome: human gut; feature: human-associated habitat; material: faeces | place: Denmark | collected 2008/2010 ...
CTGAAAGACAGCATCGGGTGTGAACCCGAAGAAACGCAAATGTACTATCATTTGCTCACCATTAAAGCAGAAGACAAGTTATATACCCGCCATACCTCCGATTCGCTTATCAACCTTATTGTGAAATTCTACGATGAGCATGGTGACAAGAACAAACTGATAGAGGCATACTATTATCAAGGCAGTGTATATCGCGACCTGCATGATGCCCCGAGTGCTTTGGATGCCTTTCGTGAAGTGATTAGCCGGAGCAAGGAACTGTCGGCCGCCGACAAGAAGCAATCCGCTGATTTAATGGCACGAACCTATAATCAAATGGGAACCTTGTTTGCTTATCAAGGGCTTTACGATGAATCATTGCAAGCCAACAGGGAATCGGTAAACTGTTATCTGGCACAAGGGAAAGAAAATAAAATCTTTTATGCACTAAGAGATATTGCACGCATGTATGATGCCAAGCATCAAAAGGACAGTGCGCTTCATTATTATCAAAAAGCATACCGCACTGCATTATCCACTCACAGTCCTCATAAAGCATACATTATTTGGGGGGAATTAGGCAGTTTTTACTATTATAGTTTGGGAAAAGCCGATTCCGCCAAACAAATGCTTATTACCGCCCTCAATCATCAACCGGACATGGCAAACGCCCTGTTGGTATTAGGCGATGTCTATCGGGGTGAAGCCCGGTGGGACTCCGCCTGTTATTACCTGCATCAAGCCATCGAATATGGTGATATTCAAAAACAGCATAGTGCCTACCGACATTTATCATCCATTGAGATTCAAAAGCACAATTATCCCCAAGCCATAACCTATATCCGGCGGGCTCAACTGTTGGCAGACTCCATTAAGAAGATTACCCGAACAGAAGCGATTGCCAAAATAAACTCCCTGTATAATTATCAGCACATCCAGAAAGAGAACTATACACTCCTGTTGGAAAATGAAAAGAAGAATACTTTCTTATGGATACTTGGCTGTATATCTGTGGTCATCATGGGGGTAGCTATCAGTGTCTATTTCCATTATAAAAAGAAAGTACAAAACACTCGCCTACAAATGCACAAGCTTAGCAAACTAAAAGAAGAACAAGAAGCAAAAAGCATGAAAGCCCATGAAGAAAACATCTGCAAAATAAAAGAATTAGAGCAAAAACAAATAGAAACAGAACCACGAGTAAAAGAATTAGAGCAAAAACTAGTCGAGCAAGAAGGGGAAATAACAGAAAAGGAAACACTATTGAAAGCGCAAAAGGAAGAATTAGAGCAAGCAAAAGCCCTGCAAAACTTGCTCCTGGCTCAAAAAGAGGAACTGGAAGCTAAAAACAAAGAAATTATCGCCTGTCTAAAAAAACAAAAAGTTTTACAAGACTCCCTGCGTCAGACTTCCATCTATCATTTTTTCCATCAGGCATGTACCAAGGCAGACAGCAAAATAACTGAAGAGAAGTGGTCAGAGCTACAAAAAGAGGTTGATACCGCCTATCCCAACTTCAGCAAGCACCTATATGAGTTATCTCCAAAATTATCAGTCATCGAACTGCAAATATGCTATCTAATGAAGATTTCAATTCCACCAACCCATATTGCCATTTTCACCAATCGCACCAAAGCTGCCATAAGTAATGCTCGCACCCGCCTTGCAAAGAGACTACTGGGAGAACAAAACTCTACCGAGAAACTGGATGCTTTTATCTCTGATTTACAGTAGATTATAACCTGTAGTGCACTAATTGTGTACTTTAGAAAGTACAAGAAGTCATCTGTGTACTAAAAGTGTACCAGTTCTTGATGATACATTAAAATCTTTTTCTCATATTTGCCTAAACTTTAAAACGAAATGCAAAATATGAAAAACGCAGTATTAGTATTAACAGCTTTTCTTCTTCTCTTTCCATATAAGTTAATGGCAGAGAATAAAGTAATCTCTATTGAAGATGGATGGAATATTGAAAATGATCGTTCTATTTCATTTGCCCCTCAACTATCCATAGACGAACAGAACATCTATATCTATTCCGAAAAGGAATTAAATGATTTGGAAGTGATAATAAAAGACTCTTTGGGCAATGTTATTTATTATAATGTAACTACCGTTTCCGAGTATACCACTTATCCCATTAATATAACAGACTTTAGAACAGGAAATTATACCATACAAATGATAGAAAAATATAACTATATAAAAGGAATTATTTATATAGAATAGGAACTAAATCAAATAATCATTCTATTAATATAAACAGTAATCTTATGCATAAGAAAGACGATTACATTTTACAGAATATAGCCAACCATTTGATTATCAATTGTAGTTTCTCGAAAAATATTGGACTACTATATGGTACTATGGGAATTATCATTTTCTTTTATCACTATGCACGATATTCAAAGAATCGAGTTTATGAAGAATTTGCAGAAACATTATTGAATGATTTTGCAGAACAAATACATTCTCATCTACCGATAGATTTTGAAAATGGATATTTAGGTATTGGCTGGGGAATAAAATATTTGGGCCACCAAAAATTTATTAATGAGGAAAATATAAATAGTATACTTGAAGATATAGATAAAAAAATTATGGAACGTGATTTGCGAAGATGTGTAGACACATCTTTAAATCAAGGATTAGAAGGTATTCATTAGGAAATGCTTTTGACGACATACTTTCTATAAATAAATTAGTATATAAAGAAATGAGACATGGTAAAGCATGGTTTAAAGTGCGAGATGAAATTCCTTGCAAAAATTGCTGTAACAAAAGTCTATGCCCTTCTCCATCAAACTACGAAATTGTCACCAATAGAGTAAATTTATGCAATATAAAAAAATAAGATATGAGAACATTAAAGACAATATTAGCTGCATTAGTTTTGGCAATTACAGCAAGTTCTTGCCATAAAGACGGGGAACAGGCTGATGCCACTTCGCCATTAAAAGACAGTCCTGTTGTAGCCCAACAAGTGATTACCTTAAACGGAGACACAATCATTGTTTGTGATTTAAGTTTATTGAAAGATACCATTGATTTGCCATTAAGCACATTCGTTTCTGATTTTGAACTTGTAGATTTGGGAGAAGATGAAGAAGCATTGATAAAAGAGACCAGCGGTGGAGGGTCAATAGCCGTAAGTCCCAACTACATAGGAATTTATTCGGGTACAGGATATAAATTATTCGACAAGACAGGCAAATATATCACTTCTTTGTCTGCACGGGGACAAGGTCCAAACGAGTATGCCTTTTCCATTTATGACAGTTACATTGACGAAAAGAACGACAGGGCATATTTACTGCCAATGAATGGCAATAAAATACTTGTTTATGATTTAAAAGGAAATGCACAACCATACATTCCGTTGGCACATGAAACCACGAAAGGAAAGTTTTATGTAGATGACCAAAAGAAACTACTCTATGTAGCTAATATGCCTTTTTCTGATACAGCCTCAACTTTTTGGATACAAGACTTTGAAGGAAAGCTTATCAAAGAAATCATAGCCGGACACTTAAAGATTGTACCACCTGATTTCAGCAACGATATAAATGTATCCATGAATACAGAAGAAATAGACTACTCGGTATTCCATTGGAAGAATACTGTTGACACACTCTATCATTATAATGAAGCGGATAATAGGCTTGCGCCCTCTTTTACCGTCAATTTCAAGGATAATCCCATCCTGCACGATTATATAGAATTGCCTGATTACTATCTTATAAGGCTAATAGAAATAGAGTCTGACTACCGTTATATATATGGACTGATTGACAAAAAGACGCTAAAAGGAAACTATATCAAATTAAAGCTGGATATGCTGGGAAATATAGATGCCCCTGCATGGGCAATATTTGAAAGGGGATTATATACAGCTAATATTTACGCCTATTATTTACAGGGACAATGTGACAGGTTATCTGATTTGTCCTCATTACCTTCCGGCATTGCCAAGTACATTCAGGATTTACAGCAAAATGATTGCGAAGATTTAAATAATATAATCTTGATTGGGAGATTAAAGAAGAATACAGCAGAGTCTTTTATGATGAACGACAAAGACTATCAGGAGCAACCCCAAATGAACAAAACAGTTGACACTATAAAGAAAGAGAAAGAAGAAGTTTCTTTAAAAAGAACCGGTAAAAAGGAAGAAACCATTACTGAAGAAGATGATCCGAATCGTATTTACACCGGGTTTGGCGTTTTCTCGCATATACCATTATTAAAAGGCGGACTAGACTATTTCAGAAAGAACAACCGCTATAACGATTGGGATAGCAAAAACCCGAAAGAAACACTCATCGAATATGTAGTTGAGAAAAACGGAAAGGCTTCTCATGTGTCTATTAAAGAAAGCTCCGGTAATGCAGAACTGGACCAAGAAGCTATACGCCTAATAAAAGAAGCTGAATATACCGTTGCTAAATTGAAAAACGGGAAAGAAGCCAGGGCAGGAGGTATGATGATTAACGTAACCTTCCCTACCAAATAATGTTCTTATGATTATCAACATCAGGAGATAGAGCCACCTACAGGAGATATGTTTGACAACACGAAAAAAAATATCCCCCACTACTTCCAGTTGGATGCGATGGACTGCGGCCCCACCTGTCTGCGGATGATAGCCAAATATTACGGCAAGAACTATTCGCTGCAGACGCTCCGCGAGCGCTCCTTCATCACACGCGAGGGGGTATCCATGCTGGGCATCAGTGACGCGGCGGAATCCATCGGGTTCCGCACATCGGGAGTGCGTATTACCCTGAAGCAACTGGAGGAAGACGTGCCGCTGCCGTGCATCCTGCACTGGAACCAGAACCACTTCGTGGTGTGCTATGACATCAGGAAGAAAAGGAACGGATACAGGTTCCATATAGCCGACCCCGCCTCGCAGAACGTCATATACACCGAACAGGAGATGAAGCGGTGCTGGCTGGTGACAAGGACGGAAGGGGAAGAAAAGGGAACGGCACTCGCCCTGGAGCCGGCCCCCGGATTCTATGAACAGGAGGACGAAAAGGAGAAGGACGGCAGGAACAGCCTCTCCTTCTTCTTCAAGTACCTGTTGCCCTATAAAAGACAAATCGCTCACTTACTCCTGGGGATGTTGGCTGTGAGCCTCTTGCAGCTGATATTCCCTTTCCTTACGCAATCATTGGTGGATGTCGGGATTCGGGACGGGAACCTGGGCTTTATCACGCTGATTCTGACAGCCCAGCTCGTCGTCTCCGTTTCCCAGCTTTCCGTGGAGTTCATACGGAGCTGGATATTGCTGCACATGAACACGCGCATCAACATATCACTCATATCCGACTTCCTGATAAAGCTGATGAAGCTGCCGCTGCGCTTCTTCGACACCAGGATGATAGGGGACATCATGCAGCGCATCGGAGACCATAACCGCATCGAGAGCTTCCTCACCGGCTCATCGGTCGCAACGCTGTTTTCGTTTGTCAATTTCTTCATCTTCGGATGGATACTGGCCTGTTACAATCCGGTCATACTGGGCATCTTCCTGGCAGGGAACACGCTGTATGTGTGCTGGGTACTCGTGTTCATGAAATACAGGAGGGAGCTGGACATCAGGCGGTTTGCACAGGCGGCCGGGGAACAGAGCAGTCTGATACAGCTGGTGACCGGCATGCAGGAGATAAAGCTGAACAACTGCGAGAAGCAGAAAAGATGGCAGTGGGAAAGGATTCAGGTGAAACTCTTCAAAATCAGCATCCGGGGGCTGGCACTGGGACAGGTGCAGCAGACGGGCTCCGTCTTCTTCAACCGGACCACGAACATCATCATCTCCTTCATCGCTGCCAAGGCGGTGGTGGACGGACAGATGACCCTGGGCATGATGGTGTCGCTGACCTACATCATCGGGCAGCTCAACGGCCCGGTCACGTCGTTCATCGGGTTCGCACAGCAGCTGCAGGATGCGAAGATAAGCCTCGAAAGGCTCAATGAGATACACGGGAAGGAGGACGAGGAGCAGGACATCGCCTCCAAGCTCTCCGCCCTGCCCGAAAAGAGGGACATCACGCTCAGCCACGTGTCCTTCAGCTATGACGGCGCGGACAGGGATTACGTGCTGGACGACGTGTGCCTGAGCATCCCCCGGCACAAGGTGACTGCCATCGTGGGTGCCAGCGGCAGCGGAAAGACCACGCTGGTCAAGCTGATGCTGGGATTCTACACGCCCGGCAAGGGGAGCATCAGGCTGGGAGAGACGCCGCTGGGAATGATAAACCCGCACCTGTGGAGGGCAAAGAGCGGGGCGGTGATGCAGGACGGATTCATATTTTCCGATACCATCGCGAACAACATTGCCGTAGGCACCGAACAGCCGGACATCGAACGGCTGAGGCATGCCGTGAGCGTGGCGAACATCAGGGAATTCATCGACTCGCTCCCGCTGGGCTACAACACCAGAATCGGCATGGAGGGGAACGGACTCAGCCAGGGGCAGAAACAGAGGCTGCTGATAGCAAGGGCCGTGTACAAGAATCCCGAATTCCTCTTCTTTGACGAGGCGACCAACGCCCTGGATGCCAACAACGAGAAGGAGATAATGGAACACCTGCACGAGTTCTACCGGGGAAAGACCGTAGTGGTGGTGGCGCACCGGCTCAGCACGGTGCGCGACGCGGACAAGATTGTGGTGCTGGACAAGGGGAAGGTGGCCGAAGAGGGCACGCACCGGGAACTGACGGAGAAACGTGGACTGTACTACCGGCTGGTGAAGAACCAGCTGGAACTGGGAAACTAAGGAAAGGAGGAAGGCATGGAAGAGGAACGGACGCACAGGGAGATTGAACTGCGCAGCGAGGAGGTGCAGGAGGTGATGGGCAAGATTCCGCCCGCCATCCTCCGCTATGGGATTGTCGTGCTGCTGGGCATTATGGCCGTCGTCCTTGCAGGCAGCGCCTGCTTCAGTTATCCCGACACGGTGGAGACGGAGTTCACACTCACCACGCAGAACCCTCCCGCCTACATCATGGCGCAGAGTGCGGGTAGGATAGAACAGCTGTATACCGCCAACGGACAGCCTGTCGGAAAGGGCGACATGCTGGGAGTGATAGAGAACGTGGCACGCACCGAAGACCTGTTCGTGCTGCGGGAACGGATGAAGGAATGGAAGCAGGCCGGAAGCCGCACCGAGCAGGTGGGTACGCTCTTTTTCCAGCGGATAGCGGAGCTGGGAAGCGTGCAGGCGGCGTATTCGTCCTGCCTGCTCGCCTGGAACAACTACCTTCAGCACATGCAGGAAAGCAGGACGTATGAAACGGAGGTGACCAACACCGTGGCGGCGCTGCTCAACGCCGTGGCCGAATGGGAGAAGAACTATCTGCTGACAGCCCCCGCGGATGGGACGGTGGCGTTCATGCAGCTGTGGAAAAGGAACCAGTACGTGGAGGCGGGAGAGACCATGTTTGTCATTGTCCCCCACGACGCAGCCCTTCCGGTGGGCAAGGCCCTGCTGCCCATGGAGGGAATAGGGAAAGTCCGGACGGGGCAACGGGTCATCATCCGGTTGCCGGCGTTTCCCGAACAGGAGTTCGGAACCATAGAGGGAAGGGTGGAGTCCGTCTCCCCCGTGCCCGACGAACAGGGAAGGTTTGTACTGGAAATAGCACTGCCGCAGGGACTGACCACCCGCTATGGCAAAGAACTGCCTTTGATAAAGACCATGACGGGAACGGCATCCGTCGTCACGAAGGAAAAAAGCCTGCTCAGCAGGTTGCTGAATTTAAAATAAGAGTTTATGGGAGTCACAACATGTAATGTTTATGCCTTATGAAAGATGAAGAACTGTTTCTGAAACTATTTACTGAAGATGCCGCCCCAAGTGACCGGGTACGCTTCATCAATGAGAATATTTCAGCCGGTCAGGAACCTGTGGCCGAGGCCGACATCTGCTATTACAACATGGGCCGTATTATCGCTTGTTACACATTGGCAAGGAAATATGGAAATCAGGAGATGGAAGAGCGGGCGGATGCCCTGTTGGATGATAAGTTTGAGAATGTATCCTACGAGATGCCCTTTTGCCTGGACAATGGCTTGTTCGGGTTGGGCTGCGGATTGATTTATTTGCTTAGAAACAGGATGGTGGAAGGCGATGAGGATGAAATTCTTTCCTGCATCGACGATATGGCTTTTCGGAAGATACTTCATTTTGCAGAGGATGAAGATATTGACCGGCAAGGGTGGCTGCGCTACTTCCGGTTGCGCATAACCGGACACTGTGCAGAAAACAGAGTGACCTACCGGCTTGCACTCCGGCAATATACCCTCTATTTCCTGGACTGCATTTTGCGTCATGTCCGTAAAGGGGGCGTATTGGACAAACAGACTGTCGGGGAGGTGGAAGCCTTACACCAAATAGGAATATGCCCCGAAACAACTTTCGATATACTTTCTTTATCCGCATTGCAATCTAATCGGAAGGTTTCCTTTGTCATTCCCGTCCGTGTGGACTCGCCCGAAAGGGCACAGAATCTGGACCTGGTAGTAGAGCAGCTAATGGCTTTGAAAGATTCCATCCGGATGGAGATAAGAATTCTTGAGGCCGATGAACATCCGCATTATGAATTGAAAATCAGCGATGAACATATACACAAGACTTTTGTGAGGGATGCCTCCCCCGTCTTCCACAGAACCAAATATCTGAACCAACTGATGCAGGAAGCTGAGGGAGCGATTGTCGGTATATGGGATACCGATGTGCTGCTTCCGAAAGAGCAAATACTGGAAGCTGTTGATGCCATAAGAAAAGGGAATGCGGTCATGAGTTTTCCATACGACGGAAGATTTTATATGCTTCCGCAGGAAGACAGTCTGCTGCTGAAGAAACGGGAAATGAACATGGAGGAATGCTGTCAGAAGATATATGAATATGTATTGGCTCACGGACCGAACTCGGTAGGAGGCGCGTTTTTGGTCAATAAGAATGTTTATATCAAGTATGGCGGAGAAAATCAACATTTCTATGGCTGGGGACCGGAGGATGCGGAACGTTGCAAGCGTATGGAGATACTTGGTTTACCCATCTATCGGGCTCAAGGACCACTCCTGCATTTGTTTCATCCCAGAATGCAGAACTCTTGGTTTGGTAATCAGAGGTTGGAGTATGCAAACAGGATGGAATTTATCAGAGTGGCAGGAATGACCAGAAGCCAATTGCTGCAATATATATCCGGATGGAAATAAAACCAAAAGACCTTACCGGCCCCCCCCCATCAACAGGACGTTTCAACGGCTAATGAAAGGAAAAACACTCCGTGGGGGAGAGAGGCAGAAACATTTAAACTGTAATAGTGTGTTTTTTCGATTATATTGCTTATATTTGTTTCGATATCATAACCTTTAAATACGAACAAACATGACCGATCTTACTATCCTTATTGCTGTTATAGCATTGGCATTATGGCCGTTAACCTTTTTACTTCTTCGTATCCGCCACGAACGGAAAAAGCGCAGAGATCATCTTGACCGCATGACGAAAGAAGATTTGGAAGAAATCGGGACAGAAGAGCTGGTCATTGCTGTGCTGAAGAAGATAGGTTGCCAACCCGAGACAAATGAAGAGGGGCATATCGTGTTTAAGTATCAGGGAGATGATTTTTATATTGCTGTAGAGGATGAGGCCCGCTTTATCATGATTTGGAATCCGTGGTGGGCATCTATCAGCATTGAGAATCCGGCCTTACCTTATCTGAAAGAAATAGTAAATTTGGTGAATGTGGAATCGTTGGTCACTACTATCTATACAGCCGATGAAGACGAGAAGAATGTGGGGCTTCATTCGAAATGCCACACGTTGTTTACTCCGAAAGAGGGACCGTTGGATGAATATTTGAAAGCGATGCTTGATCATTTCTTTATTACTCATGACAGTATCAAAGAGAATCTGCAACAGTTGAGTAATGCTGCATCGGAAAGCGATAAGCAGGAGCGTGTAAAGGTTAAAGGTTTTGCCGCTTATAAAGATAACTCCACTCCGCTTCCGGTAGATGATAAGCAATAAGTATTATAGAATTGGCAAAACTTTATAGGTATGAATTTAGGTGGTATCCTGAAAGCTTTGCTATATCAATGGGTACATTGACAGGAAAGTTATAATGTTTTCTCCTTTCACACAAAGCAGGTGTTTCTTTCACGGTATATAGTTTTAAATCAGTACTTTATGATAGGAATTGTGTGAAAGCAAGATAATTGATTCTTGTTTCCTGTTGAGTAAAAATGAATAACGCTTTTATTGTTGGCTGAAAAGATGGAAGTCTTTAAAAGACCAAGGCCTTTTAAAAAAACACTTAGGTCTTTTTCAAAAACACTTTAGTCTTTTCGGAAAACACTTTAGTCTTTTTGGTGTGCATCGGAATCTTTTAAGAAAATCTATATCTAATGAGCCGAATTTTATTTAACTTTGCTTCATTGAATATCGCCTTAACCTTTAATTGAAACTATTCTGTGATGAATCAATTTATAGATTTTGATGAAAAATTATATGCCGGACTCCGTCAGGGAGACGAGGCCGCCTTTACCGTTGTCTTTGAACGGTACAATCGGCTGTTGTATGCATTAGCTTATCGGTATTTAAAATCCGGAGAAGAAGCAGAAGATGCAGTCCAGTATACTTTTATGAAAGTGTGGGGACAGCGCGATTCTTTTGATTTTCGGTCCGGCATTAGGAGTCTGTTGTTCACCATTCTTAAAAACTATATATTGAATGAATTGCGGCATAGGCAGATTGTGTTTGAAAAGCATTATGAGATAGCCCAGCAAGGTGAAGAGGTGGATGAGGGTTTCTTAAAGGAATTTGAGAGCAAAGAGTTGAAGGAGCATTTGTGGTCGGCTATAAGCGAACTTCCTCCTCAAAAAAGAAAAATATGTCAATTGAAGATTGGAAAAGGACTTTCTAATCAAGAGATAGCGGACATGATGCAGATAACTGTCCCTACCGTAAAATCACATTACACACAAGCGATTAAATTATTGCGGAGCGCTATCGAGCCGTTGATAATGTTGCTTCATGCAGTGTGGTTTTATTTTTTTTATTAGAAACGGACTCATACCTTTATTCGGGTGAAGTGTCTTATTAATTAGCGAAAAACAGGCAAAAGATGAAAATAGATGATGCTATAATAGATAAAGTACTGAATAATAAAGCATCCGCAGAAGATGCAAAAGCTGTTTCGGAGTGGCTTGCTACCGAAGAAGGGCATGATTATTTGTCGAAACGGATAGACAGAGAAGTGTCTTCTTTGACGGAGAATGAAGTAGAGGACTGGGTACCTCATGTCATACCGGAAGAAAAGATGCAGCAGCGCTTCTTACAGCAAATAACTCTCCGTCGTCGGGTTAATTCCTATCGTCGTTGGTGGGCGGCAGCAGTGCTGATTCCTTTTATCTTTCTTTGTGGCTCTGTCTGGTTTCTGGCAGACAAGGTTGGTCTTTTTTCTGAAACTGAATATGCGGAACTGGTCGTTCCCTGTGGTGAACAGATGCGTGTTGTGCTGCAAGACGGAACGATTGTTCAATTGAATTCGGATACCCGGTTGAAGTATCCAAAAAAGTTTGGTATATTCAACCGTACGGTGGAATTGTGGGGAGAAGGATATTTTGAAGTGGCAAAGGAGAAGAATCGTCCGTTTGTAGTCGATTTAGGGGACATAAATGTAAAAGTGACCGGCACAAAATTTAATGTCAAGGCTTATACGGCAGAATCGAATCTGTGGGTGACACTGGATGAAGGCGGCGTGTTGCTGAAAGATGTGAGAGGCAAAGAATATCCATTGCTTCCGGGGGAAAGTGCCGAGTATAATCGCCGGTCGGGTGCTTGCCAGATTGCATAAGGCAGCGGCACAGCCCCACC
>ERZ780032.791-NODE-791-length-11796-cov-3.885700_pt1 | contig 11796 bp, 10 predicted proteins | sample MGYA00511856_ERZ780032 | MGnify/ENA primary metagenome ERZ780032 (study PRJEB29588, sample SAMEA2147983) | human gut metagenome | biome: human gut; feature: human-associated habitat; material: faeces | place: Denmark | collected 2008/2010 ...
CAGACAAACGATTCCCATCTTTTCCGACCGCCTTTCCTGTTCTGATTCTGCTAAAAAGCAAAGGATCTCCTTACTATTGTATCTGGAACGGCGGCGCTTTATTCCCTTTTCAGAATAAAAAGACAAAGTCGCCAGATTTCCCTTTCACCGGGATTCTGGCGGCTCCATTTTACTCAAAATTAAAATTCACATTCACGTTACGCTTCGTCAATCGCTTTTCCAATATCATGGCGGTAATATTTCTCCCGGTATGCAGATGCGTTTCAAAGCACTTCATCAGTTTACAGGACGTTTGCCTCTGGTAGACACCAACGGGCGCAAACTCCCGATGGGACGGGACACCGAAACGGCTATACGCGCCGGAGTGATGAAAGGGATGGAATACGAAATTTCAGGTTATATTGAGTCTATGAAGCATAAATATCCTGAACTTTTGGTTTTTTTAACGGGCGGGGATGATTTTTCTTTTGATACAAACTTAAAAAGTATCATCTTTGCAGACAGATTTTTAGTGTTGAAAGGATTAAATAGAATTTTAAACTATAATAATGACAGGCTATAGACAAACACTGTTAGTGCTCTTGCTCACGATATTATCAGGAGTGGCAGTCGCTCAAAATAATACAAATTCTCCCTATACACGATATGGATATGGACAGTTATCTGAACAAGGCTCAAGTAACAGCAGGGCGATGGGTGGTATTGCCTATGGTTTACGAGACAAGTATCAGACAAACTTCGCTAATCCAGCATCCTATACGGCGGTAGATTCGCTGACTTTTATCTTTGATGGAGCAGTCTCTTTACAGAATACAAACCTCAGTAACGGTACTCTGAAACGAAATGCCAAGAATTCCAGTTTTGATTACATCACGATGCAGTTTCGTGCAAGTAAATGGGCTGCCATAAGCTTGGGATTGTTGCCTTATTCGAATGTGGGATACAGCATGGGAGAGTACCGGGAAGATACGGAATTCCCAGACAAATCTACGACGGTAAGCTATTCGGGAGAAGGAGGTCTGCATCAGCTTTATTTAGGTGCGGGCTTTAAAATAATTAAAAATCTTTCTGTTGGTGCGAATTTTTCGTATCTTTGGGGAGATATAACAAGAACCGCTGCGGAAACCTTTCCGTCCAGTTCAAGTGTATTTCCTATTACAATACAGTCTAATGTGGCTGTAAAGAGTTATAAGTTGGATTTTGGAGCGCAGTACACTCACCAGTTTGGGAAAAAACATGTTGCAACGTTGGGAGTTGTCTTTTCTCCGGGGCATGATCTGAGTAACGATGCGTACGAAGTTACGCAGACTGGTAATAGCAATACGGGAGCTACTTCGGTAACAAGGGATACTGTCGTTACTTGTGGCATTCCGACAACATTTGGCGCAGGTGTGACCTACGTGTACGACAACCGACTGACTGTAGGCGCGGATGTAATGTTCCAGAATTGGAGTAAAGTGAGTTATATGAACAATGACGAGGCGTTTTGCGACCGTGGAAGAATATCCGTTGGTGCAGAGTATCTGCCGAATCCTATGGGACGAAGTTATTTGTCTCATGTGAAGTATCGTTTGGGAGCTTATTATTCCAAACCTTATTATAAGATAGACGGTGTACGTGCCGCTGATGAATATGGCGTTACTGCCGGTTTTGGATTGCCCATACCGAGAACCCGTTCCGTATTGAGTCTTTCTGCACAATACGTGCGGACTAAAGGAACCCAAGCAGCGTTCTTGAACGAAAATACATTGCGTATTTGTATCGGAGTAACCTTTAACGAACGCTGGTTCTTCAAGCGTAAAGTGGATTAATGGAAATTGAATAGACAAAAAATATAACAACTAAAATTTAAATACAATGAAAATTAAGACGCTTGTGGCTGTCTTGCTCCTTTCGGGTGGAGTGACCAGCACTTTCGCACAGACTGAAAATTGTAATTCGAACAGTAGTATCTCTCATGAAGCAGTGAGAGCTGGTAACTTTAAGGATGCATACGCTCCTTGTATGGCTGTATTGAAGGATTGTCCTACACTGCGGTATTACACATTTACAGATGCTCAGAAGATTTTAGTGGGTTTCTTGAGTCAGATTAAGGATAGAAATTCTGCTGATTACAAGAAGTATTTTGATGAGTTGATGGATGTATATGATTTGAGAATGAAGTACATTCCTGAATTCATTGGTAAGGGAATGAAGGGCGTGCCGAGTGTGGCTGATGCCTTGGGTGCCAAAGCTGTGGATTATCTTCAGTTCGCTCCTGCTCCGGACCTTAATACGGCTTATAATTGGCTGAAAGAATCTGTTCATGCTGAAAAGGGTGGTTCCAAAGGTGCGGTGTTGCACTATTTCCTGGATACTTCCATGCAGAAGGTAAAGGCTGATGATAATCATACCGACCAGTTCTTCCAGGATTATATTGATGCTTCCAAGTATGCAGATGACGCACTTGCTGCTGAAACCAAGGAAGCTAAGAAGGCTAACTTGCAAGCTATCAAGGATAACCTCGTGGCCATGTTCATTCAGAGTGGTGTAGCTGATTGTGAATCTTTGCAGAATATCTATGGTCCTAAGGTGGAAGCAAGCAAGACTGACTCCGCTTTCTTGAAGAAGGCATTGAACATCCTGAAATTGATGAAGTGCAACGAAAGCGAAGTTTACTTCAAGGCATCTGAGTACATGTATCAGATTGACCCGACTGCCGATGCAGCTGTAGGTGTAGCATACATGTACTATAAGAAAGGTGACTATGACAATGCCGTGAAGTATTTTGATGAAGCATTGGCTAAAGAAACAGATAATGACAAGAAGGCTGAAATGGCATACGCTACTGCCGCAGCCTTGATGCAGGCCAAGAAACTCTCTCAGGCAAGAAGCTACTGCCAAAAGGCTATGAGCTTTAAGGAGAACTATGGAGAGCCTTATATTTTACTGGCACAGCTTTACGGCTCCAATCCTAACTGGACCGATGAGCCTGCTCTGAATAAGTGTACTTACTTTGTAGTAATTGACAAGCTGCAGAGAGCTAAAGCTGTAGATCCTTCAGTTACAGAACGTGCTAACGAATTGATTAGTACTTATTCCCGCCACACTCCCCAGGCTAAAGACCTCTTTATGTTGGGTTACAAAGCTGGTGACCGTATCACTATCGGTGGATGGATAGGTGAATCTACAACTATCAGATAAAATCATGTTGCTACAACCCATCAACATTGTTTATCATAAAAATGCGAGCATAACCATTGTCCTTGGGGCAATGGTTATGCTTCTTTTATTTTCTTCGTGTTCCGGGAAGAAGAAGGAGCTGGGAGATGCCATTACCGAGCGTGACTCTATGGCAGTGATGGATACCCGCGGGGTGACTACACTGGTTTCTGATTCCGGTGTAACGCGTTACCGCATCAATACGGAAGAGTGGCTGGTCTTTGACCGGAAGAATCCTCCTTACTGGGCTTTTGAAAAGGGGGTCTATTTGGAGAAGTTCGACTCTATCTTCCAAGTGGAGGCGAGTATCAAGGCTGATACAGCCTACTTCTTTAATAAGGAAGAGTTATGGAAACTGATGGGGAATGTGCATATACAGAATTTGAAAGGTGAGCAGTTTGATACAGAGCTGCTGTATTGGGACCAGCGGACACAAAGAATTTATTCGGATGAGTTTATCCGTATCGAACAGCCTGACCGTATCATTACGGGACATGGCTTTGAATCCAACCAGCAGATGACCGTTTACACGATTCGCAAGCCGGAGGGCATCTTCTATGTTGACGAGGAAGCTGCCGCAGCAGACAGCTTGCAGACTGATACCATAAATTGATAAAATGGATACCGTTATTTTTTTATTGATAACCATGGCTTTCTCCGCTTTCTTTTCAGGAATGGAGATTGCCTTTGTTTCCGTAGATAAACTGCGTTTTGAGATGGAAAGGAAGTCAGGCGTCACTTCCAGTATCATTTCCTATTTCCTTCGCAACCCGAACAACTTTATCTCGACCATGCTCGTGGGCAATAACATTGCGCTTGTCATTTATGGTATCTTGATGGCACAAATCATAGAGGTGAATCTTCTTGCCGGAATTATTTCCAATCATTTTGTAATGGTGTTGGTGCAGACTGTAATTTCCACTCTTATTATTTTGGTAACCGGTGAGTTCTTGCCGAAGACTTTGTTTAAAATCAATCCCAATCTGATGCTGAGGGTATGTGCCATTCCTTTATTCATATGTTATGTCATTCTGTTTCCTGTTTCAAAGTTTGCATCGGGATTGTCGTATCTGTTCCTTCGGATATTTGGGATGAAAGTAAACAAGGAGGCGTCGGCCAAGGCTTTTGGCAAAGTGGATTTGGATTACTTCATCCAGTCGAGCATAGAGAATGCGGAAAGTGAAGAAGAACTGGATGCAGAGGTAAAGATATTCCAAAATGCGCTTGACTTTTCGAATATAAAGATACGCGACTGTATTGTACCGCGTACAGAGGTGGTAGCTGTAGATCTGACCACTACATTGGAAGAATTGAAATGTCTTTTTGTGGAGTCGGGTATTTCCAAAATCATAGTATATGATGGAAATATAGATAATGTGGTGGGATATATTCACTCGTCGGAGATGTTCAGGAATCCGGTGGACTGGAGGAATAACGTGAAGGAAGTGCCTATTGTACCCGAAACGATGTCGGCCCACAAACTGATGAAACTGTTCATGCAGCAGAAAAAAACGATTGCTGTAGTGGTGGACGAATTCGGTGGTACGGCGGGTATCGTCTCTTTGGAGGATTTGGTGGAAGAAATTTTCGGCGATATTGAGGATGAGCATGATAATACGTCCTATGTATGTAAGCAGCTGGGTGAACGTGAATATGTGCTTTCGGCCCGTCTGGAAATAGAAAAGGTAAATGAGACTTTCGGGCTCGACCTGCCGGAATCGGATGATTATCTGACAGTGGGCGGTCTGATTCTGAACCGTTATCAAAGTTTCCCGAAGCTGCATGAAGTGATTGAAGTGGATAATTATCAGTTTAAAATAATCAAGGTAACAGCCACTAAAATTGAGTTGGTAAGACTGAAAGTCATTGAATAATTTCATTTAGGCATAATTTTTTAAAGAATAAATGGATGCGTATTAGCATTTTTTGTATCTTCGTGCGCTAAAATGAACGTGTTAGGAAAATAATAATAAACAAATAAATCATATTAACTAAAATGGCAACATTACAAAACATTCGGTCTAAAGGACCTTTATTGGTGATTGTTATTGGTTTGGCGCTGTTTGCTTTCATCGCAGGTGACGCGTGGAAAGTGCTTCAGCCACACCAGTCACAAGACGTAGGTGAAGTGAACGGGGAATCAATTTCCGCTCAGGATTTTCAAGCATTGGTAGAAGAATATACAGAAGTCATCAAGTTCTCCAGTGGCAACAGTGCATTGAGCGATGAGCAGACAAACCAAATCAAAGATGAAGTATGGAGAACATACGTCAATAATAAGCTGATTGAAAAGGAAGCAAAGAAACTCGGTCTGGTTGTATCGAAGGCTGAGATTCAGGCTATCATTAATGCCGGTGTGCATCCGATGCTGCAACAGACTCCGTTCCGTAATCCTCAGACCGGTGCGTTTGATAAGGATATGTTGAAGAAGTTCTTGGTGGACTATTCAAAAATGAATAAGGCGCAGATGCCTTCACAATATGCAGAATACTATGAATCCATGTACAAGTTCTGGTCTTTCCTCGAAAAGTCTCTTATCCAGGCACGTCTTCAGGAGAAGTATCAGGCTTTGATTACAAAATCTCTTTTCTCCAACCCGGTAGAAGCTCAGGACGCTTTTGATGCAAGAGTAGAGCAGTCAGACCTGCTGCTTGCTGCAGTTCCCTATTCTTCTATCGTTGACTCTACCATCGTTATCAAGGATTCTGATTTGAAGGCTGCATACGACAAGAAGAAAGAACAGTTCAAGCAATATGTGGAAACTCGCAATATCAAGTTCATTGATGTGCAAGTTACTGCAAGTGCAGAAGACAGAGCTGCTCTCCAGAAGGAAATGGAAGAATACACCGAACAACTTACTGCCAATCCTTCTGACTATACTACCTTCATCCGTTCTACCGGTTCCGAAGCTCCTTATACAGACTTGTTCTACACTACTAAGTCTCTGCCTGCTGATGTGACAGCCCGTTTGGATTCTGTTGCGGTGGGTGGTGTATTCGGACCTTATTATAACGTATCGGACAATACTCTTAACTCTTTCAAGAAATTGGCTACTGCTGCTATGCCGGACTCTATCGAGTTCCGTCAGATTCAGGTAGTTGCCGAAGATGCTGAAAAGACGAAGACTTTAGCCGACAGCATCTACAATGCTATTAAGGGTGGTGCCAGCTTTGCTGAAATTGCGAAGAAGTACGGTCAGACCGGTGAGCCTACCTGGATTTCTTCTGCTAACTACGAAGGCGCACAGATTGACGGTGACAACTTGAAATACATTACCGCTGTCACAACTTTGGGACAGAACGAACTGACCAATCTGGCGTTGGGACAAGCAAATGTCATTTTGCAAGTAACCAACAAGAAGGCTGTCAAGGATAAATATAAGGTAGCCGTTATCAAGCGTCCGGTAGAATTCAGCAAGGAAACTTACAGCAAGGCATACAATGAGTTTAGCCAGTTCATCGCTGCAAACAATACTTTAGAGAAAATGATTGCCAATGCGGAAGATGCCGGTTACAAGTTGCTGGATAGAGCCGACTTGTACAGCTCTGAACATGGTATCGGTGGTATCAGAGGAACCAAAGATGCTTTGAAATGGGCGTTTGAGGCAAAAGCCGGTGAAGTTTCCGGTTTGTACGAATGTGGCGAGAGCGACCGTATGCTGGTAGTAGGTGTTGCAAGTATTGTTCCTGAAGGTTATCGCCCACTGGCTTTGGTAAAGGACCAGTTGAGAGCTGAAATTCTCCGTGACAAGAAAGCAGAGAAGATTATGGCTGATATGAAGGCTGCCAATGCAACTTCGTTCGAGCAGTACAAGAATATGGCAAATGCTGTTAGTGATTCTGTAAAGCACGTTACTTTCTCTGCTCCTGCCTATATCCCGGCATTGCGTAGCAGCGAACCTCTGGTAGGCGCATACGCTTCTATTGCCGAAGTGAACAAGCTGAGTGCTCCTATCAAGGGTAACGGTGGTGTATTCGTTCTGCAACCTTATGCAAAAGAGAAGCTGAACGAAACATTCAACAAGGAAACTGAAGAGGCTAACTTGGCTAACATGCACGCACGCATGGCAAGCCAGTTCATCAGTGACTTGTATCTGAAAGCCAACGTAAAAGACCAACGTTATTTATTCTTCTAAGAATAGAAAACCCATATTGAAAAGCCGTTCGGTACTCCCGGGCGGCTTTTTCATTCTCTGTACATTTCATTTTCTATACTCTCCGTTGTCTTTGTGCAACTTTATTCCTACCTTTGCATTCTTGAAAGAGTTTTGTTTTTAATGAAAAACGATATGCAGAAACGACCTCTATTGGGCTTGACGCTCTCTGAATTGCAGAATGTGGTGAAGAATCTGGGAATGCCCGGTTTCTCTGCCAAGCAGATAGCTTCCTGGCTGTATGACAAGAAGGTGACTTCTATAGACGAAATGAGCAATCTTTCGTTGAAGCATCGGGAATTGCTGAAAGAAATCTATGAGGTAGGTGCCGAAGCGCCGGTAGATGCCATGCGCTCTGTAGACGGTACGGTGAAATACTTGTACCGGGCAGGCGAGGGGCATTTCGTGGAAGCTGTCTATATACCCGACGAAGACAGGGCTACGCTTTGTGTCTCCTCGCAGGTGGGCTGTAAGATGAATTGCAAGTTCTGTATGACCGGCAAACAAGGTTTTACTGCCAATCTGACATCCAACCAGATTATTAATCAAATCAATTCGTTGCCCGAAAGGGACAAGCTTACCAATGTGGTAATGATGGGCATGGGTGAACCACTTGATAATCTGGACGAGGTATTGAAAGCGCTGGAAATAATGACCGCCTCTTATGGGTATGCGTGGAGTCCCAAGCGTGTTACACTTTCTTCTGTGGGATTGAAGAAGGGCTTGCAGCGTTTTATTGAGGAATCGGACTGCCATCTGGCTATCAGCCTTCATTCGCCGATACCTTTGCAACGCCGCGAACTGATGCCGGCAGAGAAGGCGTTCTCCATCACGGAGATTGTGGAATTGTTAAGAAACTATGATTTTAGCAAACAGCGCAGACTATCTTTTGAATATATTGTTTTCAAAGGAGTGAATGACTCGTTACCGTATGCAAAGGAACTTCTGAAGCTGCTACGCGGGCTGGACTGCCGGATTAACCTGATTCGTTTTCATGCCATACCTGGAGTGAATCTTGAAGGGGCTGATATGGAAACCATGACTGCGTTCCGTGATTATCTGACTTCGCACGGTCTGTTTACCACTATACGGTCATCGCGTGGAGAGGATATATTTGCCGCTTGTGGCATGTTGTCCACTGCCAAGCAGGAGGAGAATAAAGAAGAATTAATATAAATTATTAACTTAGGTAGGGAGGATATTACGCATTCTTCGTAGCTTTGTGAAAAACTAAAATGATAGAGATATGAGAAAGCACTTGTTTTATTTAAGTATGGTTCTCGTACTGACACTTTTTTCCGCTTGCGGTGGTGGTAAAAAGGGTGTGTTTACTCCGACCTCCAGTGGTCGTGCGTATGAAGTTCTGGTAGTGGTGGAGCCCGGCTTGTGGGAACGTCCTGCCGGTAGGGCGCTTTTCGATGTGCTTGATTCTGATGTTCCGGGGCTTCCCCAGTCAGAACGTTCATTCCGAATCATGTATACTGCCCCTTCCAATTATGATGCCACTTTAAAACTGATTCGTAATATCATTATTGTCGATGTGAACAAGGACCTCTATACCCAGCCTAAATTCAAGTATGCAAGGAATGTATATGCTGCTCCTCAGTCTATTCTCACTATTCAGGCACCGGACGAGGCTTCGTTCGAGAAATTTGTGGAGGAGAATAGGCAGGTAATCATCGATTTCTTTACCCATGCGGAAATGAATCGTCAGATTTCAGTATTGAAGGACAAGCATAGCGACTATATAGCAACGAAGGTGAAAAGCCAGTTCGATTGCGATGTATGGGTGCCGGGCGAACTGACATCTACCAAGGAGGGTGAGAACTTCTTCTGGGCAGGTACGAATGCAGCTACCGGCGACCAGAACTTTGTAATCTACTCTTATCCTTATACGGATAAGGATACGTTTACTAAAGAATATTTTGTTCATAAACGCGATTCCGTGATGAAGGTTAATATCCCTGGTGCCCGTGAAGGCATGTATATGTCGACGGATTCTCTGATGACCGATGTACGCCCCATCAGTGTGCAGGGAGACTATGCACTGGAGGCCCGCGGCTTGTGGCGCATAAAGGGTGACTTCATGGGCGGTCCGTTCGTATCGCATGTACGTTTGGACAAGGCCAATCAGCGTATTATCGTATCTGAAATATTTATTTATTCACCTGATAAAATGAAACGTAATCTGGTACGTCAGATGGAGGCTTCGCTCTATACCTTGAAACTGCCCGGCAGCAAGCAGGAAGGTGCGGAAATTCCGGTAGGCGTAACCTCAAAAGATACTACTAATAATAAGTAATAAAAATGGAAGACAACAAAATAAGAGTCGGCATTACACAAGGCGACATTAATGGTGTAGGGTATGAAGTGATTTTAAAGACGTTTGCAGACCCGGTGATGCTGGAATTGTGCACGCCGATTATCTACGGTTCGCCTAAAGTGGCAGCTTATCATCGTAAATCATTGGACTTGCCTACCAACTTCAGTATCGTCAACTCCGCCTCCGAAGCGGTTCCCAATCGCTTGAGTGTAGTGAACTGTACGGATGATGAAGTAAAGGTTGAGTTCTCTAAACCTGACGTTGAAGCTGGTAAAGCTGCACTTGGTGCACTGGAAAAAGCCATTGAGGAATATAAGGAGGGAATGATAGACGTGATTGTCACAGCTCCCATCAACAAGCATACCATCCAGTCGGAGGAGTTTGCCTTCCCCGGACATACGGAGTATATAGAGCAAAAATTGGGAGATGGCGAGAAGGCCCTTATGATTCTGATGAAAGATGACTTCCGGGTAGCATTGGTGACCGGACATATTCCCGTTAAAGAGATAGCCGGAAGCATCACCAAAGAACTGATACAAGAAAAACTGAAGATATTCAACCGCTCCTTGAAGCAGGATTTTGCTATCAGCGCACCGCGTATTGCAGTGCTTTCGCTGAATCCGCATGCAGGAGACGGCGGATTGCTGGGAACTGAAGAGCAGGAGATTATCATTCCGGCCATCAACGAAATGGCTGCTAAGGGTATGCTTTGCTATGGTCCTTATCCGGCAGACGGGTTTATGGGCTCAGATAACTTTACCCATTTTGATGGTATCCTGGCCATGTATCACGACCAGGGGCTGGCACCGTTCAAGGCATTGGCTATGGACGAGGGCGTGAACTATACTGCCGGCTTGCCGGTGATACGCACTTCGCCTGCTCATGGCACGGCCTACGATATTGCCGGGAAAGGAATCGCCTCTGAAGATTCATTCCGGCAGGCTATCTATGTGGCAATAGATGTGTTCCGTAACCGCCAGCGTGAGAAAGAGGCACATGCAAATCCGCTGCGCAAGCAATATTACGAGAAACGTGACGATAGCGACAAACTGAAACTCGATAGTGTAGAAGAAGATTTGTAGAATGACAAAAGCGGAAATACAACAAGTAAAATTACGTTTCGGCATTATCGGCAACAATGAAGCGCTGATGCGTGCCATTGATATCGCTATCCAGGTAGCGCCCACCGACTTGTCTGTACTGATTACCGGAGAGAGTGGTGTGGGAAAGGAGAGCTTTCCGCAGATAATACACCAGTACAGCCGGCGCAAGCATGGACAGTACATTGCCGTGAACTGTGGAGCCATTCCCGAAGGGACGATTGACTCGGAACTGTTCGGTCATGAGAAGGGCGCATTTACCGGGGCTATCGGCGAACGGAAGGGGTATTTCGGTGAGGCCAACGGCGGAACAATCTTCCTTGATGAAGTCGGCGAATTGCCTTTGCCTACCCAGGCACGCTTGTTGCGTGTGCTCGAGAGCGGTGAATTCATCAAAGTAGGTTCTTCTAAGGTGGAAAAGACCGATGTGCGTATTGTTGCCGCTACCAATGTAAACTTGACACAAGCCATTGCTGACGGACGTTTTCGTGAAGACTTGTATTACCGTTTGAACACAGTTCCTATTCAGGTCCCTCCATTGCGCGAACGCGGTGAAGACGTGGTGCTGCTGTTCCGAAAGTTTGCTTCGGACTTTGCAGAAAAGTACCGTATGCCTGCCATTCAGCTGACGGAAGACGGCAAGCAAGTGTTGCTGGGCTACTCATGGCCGGGTAATGTGCGCCAGTTGAAGAATATCACCGAGCAGATATCCATCATTGAGACCAATCGTGAAATCAATGCATCCATACTGAAGGGCTATCTGCCTGAGCAGAACAATATGCAGCGCCTGCCTGCCTTGTTTGGAGTGAAGGAGGACAAGAGCTTTGGGAGTGAACGGGAAATTCTCTACCAGGTTCTGTTTGATATGCGCCAGGATGTAACGGACTTGAAAAAGTTGGTGCATGAGATTATGGCTGAAAGGGGAACGGTAGCCAATCCGGCGGTTGCCACATCGGCCTACTATACGCCGGCTACTCCGGCGGTGGGAAATCCGGAATGATTCAGATCTTCTCCCACTA
>ERZ780032.794-NODE-794-length-11758-cov-5.179356_pt1 | contig 11758 bp, 10 predicted proteins | sample MGYA00511856_ERZ780032 | MGnify/ENA primary metagenome ERZ780032 (study PRJEB29588, sample SAMEA2147983) | human gut metagenome | biome: human gut; feature: human-associated habitat; material: faeces | place: Denmark | collected 2008/2010 ...
GATTGAGTTGGTCGCGCTTTCATGCTCCTTCCGCGTGCAGCTTTTTGGCGCTTCGTCTGGCTGGCGGTTAGTGATGGCTAATTGCGTGCGCTCATCCGCACGGCAAAAGGCGCGGAAAATCAGCAAAATCAATCGGTCACATGAGAAAGGTTTGGAAAACGAAGCATAGCGCCTGTGTTATAATCAAGGTACTTCAAAACAGAGGCGGACAAGGGGGAGCGGTATCATGGACGATCAGAATCGGTGTATGCGGTGCATGGGCCAGAAGGATTCGCAGCAGGAGACTTGCCCGGCGTGCGGATTCAGCGAGAAGGACTTTGTGCCGGAGAAGCATCATCTTCAGCCCCACACCATCCTCAAGGGGCAGTATCTGGTGGGGTGTGCGCTGGGCGAGGGCGGCTTCGGCATCACTTACATCGGCTGGGATATGTTCCTGCATATTCCGGTTGCGATTAAGGAATATTTTCCCTCCGGCGTCGTCATTCGCGATCAGGGACAGCACACGGTCAGCGTGTTCGCGGGGAAGGATGAAGAATCCTTCCTGCAGGGGCGCAGCAGCTTCTTCCGCGAGGCGCAGAAGGTCGCGAAATTCGACAACAACGTCGGCGTTGTGTCCGTCAAAAACTGCTTTTTGGAAAACGGAACGGCGTATATCATCATGGAGTACATCTCCGGCATCAATCTGGGCGCGTACGCGGAGCTGCACGGCGGCAAGCTGACCTTCACCGAAACGCTGAAACTCCTCCGCACGCCGATTTTGACCTTGGAGGAGCTGCACCGCGCGTCAACGTGGCACCGCGACATCAGCCCGGAAAACCTGATGCTTACCAAGGATGGCAAAGTAAAGCTGATTGACTTCGGCTCGGCGATGGAGAGCGACCGCGAGAAGAAAACGCGCGTGCTGATGATTCGCGCGGGCTATTCGCCTGTGGAAATGTATTCCAGCACCGGCGAGGACGGCCCGTACTCCGATGTTTACTCGATGGCGGCGACAATTTACAAGCTGATTACCGGGGTTACGCCGCCGCCCGCCACCGACCGGCTGGATAATGACCCGCTTGTGCCGCCCTCCGCGCTGGGCGTGAAGGACATTTCCCACGCGCAGGAAGCGGCGCTGCTCAAGGGCATGGCGGGGGGGGGGGGGAGGGGGGGGCCAACGAGGGGGGGGAGGTTAGGGGCGGGGGGGTGCAGGTGAAGAGCCGCTATCAGACGATGGAGGAGTTCTTTGACGGGCTATACGGCAAGAATGCCCCCGCGCCCGCGCCGAGCCAGCATCAAAAGCGGCTGCTGATCGGCATTGCGGCGCTGCTGGTGCTGATTATGGTGGGCGTGGGCGTGCTGCTTGGGCGCGACAGCCAATCCGTGCCGGGACCTGCCCCGACCGAAGCGCCGACGGACGTGCTGGTAGGACTTGCCCCGACGGAAGCCCCGACGGCGATTCCGACCGAAGCAGCCACCGCCGCGCCCGTGCCGTCCGCCGTGGAAACGGCGCTGCGCGATTTCCTGAATGCCAACGGCTGCGCGATTGCGGCGGATGAGGCCATCCCGGCGGATGCGCTGGCGCGAATCGGCGGTGTGCGGCTGCTGGAGGGCAATATCGACTTCATCTTCCTGACGGACGAGGGCGAGCTGGAATATCGCGATTCCTTCTACATGAACCCGTGGCGGCGCGATGATCCGCAAACCCCTGATGTCCGCGGCGAAGCGCTGACGACGGAAATCAACCTTGCGGACTTCTCCTGCTTCCCAAATTTGCAGTATCTGGCAGTTTGGGACGAACGGGCGGTCAACCTTGAGGCACTCTCCCGTCTGCCGAAGCTGACGACGCTCGTGCTTGACCACTGCGGCTTGATGGAAAGCGACCTGCTGACCATCGCGCAGCACGCGCCGCTGCTGACGACGCTCAACATCAGCAACAGCAGCATCACGAGCGTTGCGGCGCTGGCAAGCCTGACGAAGCTGGAGCGCCTGATGATCAGCAACACCGGCGTAACGACGCTGACCCCGCTGGCGAACCTGACTATCCGGCAGCTGATGACCGAAAATACCGCCATTGCGTCCATTAACGAACTGCGCGGCACGCGGCTGGCAAAGTGCATCCGGCAATGGAATTGCCCGATTGTCACGGACGGATACGACCTGCTGGGCGAAATGCCGCAGCTGGAGAAAGTCACCATCAACGGCGACGAAAGCACCGACAAATCGCTTGTGCTGGATTTGTCTCCGCTGGCGAACGCGCAAAACCTCGTGTGGCTGGACGTTGGCTATGTCGGCGTGCAGGACATCCATTTCGTGAGCCGCCTGCCCAATCTGCGCTATCTGCTGATTGCCACGAGCAACCTGACGAGCATGATGATTGGCGAGGCGACCCTGCCCGAAACCCTTGCGTACATCGACTTTGGCGGCAACCGCATCACCAGCCTGGAGGAACTCCACCTTGAGCGCTTGCAGAAGCTGGAATACATCAGCCTGCACGCCAATTTCATCACCGACTTCTCGCAGATGGAACAGTGCACCGCGACGGAAACGTGGATTACCGACCAGCACAGCCCGGATATGCTGATGGGATGGCTTGGTACGTCGCTGCGGGAGGCGCTGAATCTGCCGCCCAAGGCGTTCATCACGCAGAAAATGCTGGATAACGTAATCGGCGTGACCGTGCGCGACGGCGAAATCGAGTGGGTGTTCTACGAAGAGCAGAAGAATCACGATGCTTGGCAGCGCCGCGAGCGGGAAGTCAACAACTGGGGCAAGTATATCGACAAATACAGCGACAACTGGAGTGATCCGCTGTTCCTGACGCCCAACCCGACAGACGCCGATCTGCCGACCATGAACCCCGATGCGTTCGATTTGAGCGAATTGCAGTATTTCCGCCACCTGCATTACTTCCAGCTGCGCAACCAGCAGGCGGAAGGCACTTGGGTGCTGCCGAAGCTGCCGATTCACTGGCTGATTTTATCTAATTGCGGCTTGACCGACGCGGATATGCCGTACATCACTGCCATCAACGTGGATGACGGCGAACGCTATAACGAGCTGTACAGTCTGAATCTGGGGAATAACGCCATTACGTCCCTGTCGGGCATGGAGCGGCTGGCGACACTGAACGTCTTGCTGGTGCAGCGCAACGCTATCCGCGATTTGTCCCCGCTAAGCGACCTGACGCGCATCCATTTGCTGAATATCAGCTGGAATCCCGGCATCACGAGCATTGAAGCGCTGGCGCAAGGAATGCGAGAGACGCTGGTGAATCTGGACATGGCGGGTCTGGCGGTGGATTTGACCCCCGTCGGCGGCATGGAGAATCTGGATCACCTGCGCATCGGCGACGACTGGAACAGCCATCGCATTTCGCTGGATTTAGCCCCGCTGTCCGGCTTGACGCACCTGAAGTACCTGCATGTTCTGGGCGCGAAGGTGGATAACGTGGAAGCAATCAGCAGCATGAGCGGCTTGATTTGCATTAACCTGCAGAACTGCGGCTTGACCTCCGCCAAGCTGACTGCCCTCAACGGACATCCGCTGACGACCGAAATCAATCTGGAGCGGAACTTCCTGCGCACGCTGGATGAACTGGATTTATCGACGCTGCCGCAGCTGAAGGAAATCGCCCTCGACGGCAACGCCATCAGCGACTTCTCGATGTTTGACGGCACGGCGATCACCGTGTACGGGCGGGATTGGCAGAACGCTGCTTACTAAAGCGACTATATAATAGGAAGGGAGACTGGCTATGTCCGCACCGATGATCCTGGCGGAAAGCGAAGTGGAGCGGATTATCCGCCTGTCGCGCAACGCGGAATTTGCCCGCGCGTATTTGGAAAAGGGCATCCGCGTGCCGACGTTCCCGGAAATCCTCGCGGAATATTCCGGCATCACCGATGCTTCGGCGCTGCGGGAGAAGCTGTGCACCCGCCTGCAGGGCATGATTGGCGAGCCGAACGCCGCGTCAATCCGCCGCAAAGTGTCCGTCTGGTTCACGGGCAAAACCGCGGTCAGCTGGTGCGCATCGTGTTTGCGCTGGACATGAGCGACGAGCAGGCGCAGAATTTTCTGGCGTGCGCGGGCGGCGGCTGCCTGCATCAGCGCAATCCTATCGAGTTGGCGTACCTCTACGCGCTGCGCAGCCGCCTCAACTACAACGAGGCGTGCCACCTCATCGAGCGCATCCGCCATATCGCTATCGGCGGACAGGGCAAAACCGAGGTGCTGGAGAACGAGTTCACCAAAATCCGCGGGGAAGATGAATTTGTGGATTTCATCAGGCAGCAGCGGATGAATCTGGGGGAGCTGCACAACACCGCCTACGAGTATTTTCAGGAGTACATGGAGGTGCTCACCAAGCCGCCGGACAGCTTCCCCCACCTGCCGGAGCGCGCATACAGCGTGCGCGAAATTGTGCAGATGTACTTGAAGCCCCCCGCGGGCAGCAGCAGCGTGCTTGGCAAAACCCTGCGCGCCCACTGGCCGGATGAAAAAACGCTCTCGCAGATTGCCAACCGGCGGCAGGATGTGCCGCGAAAAGTGCTGATTCTGCTGTTTCTGATTACCGACGGGGCGGAAAACAGCCTGTATGTGAACGATGCCGCCGTCAGCGACGATGCGCGCGTGCTGTTTGACGACCGCTACCGCCGCGTGAACCAAATGCTGGATGACTGCGGATACAGCCAGCTTGACCCGCGTAACGTGTTTGATTGGCTGATGCTCTACTGCATGTACGACCACGGCGAGCTGAACGGCAATGAGCGCCTGCAGGCTGTCCTGCGGGAGACGGAAGAGAATGACGCTCTGGGAGGGGATGCCACATGACGATGCCCTATGCCTGCACGCGCTGCATGATGCCGACGGAGGAAGCCGTCTGCCCGGTGTGCGGGGCGAAAACGGAGAATGCACAGCGGATTCGCGATGCGCTGCCGCCGCAGACCATCCTGCATGGGCAGTATCTGCTTGGCGCGGCGCTGGGCGGCGGGGGATTCGGCACGACCTACCGCGCCTTGAAGCTGGAGAGCGTCGATCCCGTGCGCGGCGAAATGGTGGCGGTGAAGGAGTACTTTCCGCACAGCATTGCCGCCCGAAGCGATGACGGCAGGGTCGTCCCGCAGCGCAATGATGCCAAGCTGTTCACCAACTGGCGCGATAAGTTCGTGACGGAATACAACATGCTGCTGGAAGCCTCGCGCTGCCCGTCGGTGGTGCAGGTGCTGGATTTGTTCGAGGAAAACAATACCGCGTATCTGGTGATGGCGTACGTCGAGGGCGAAACGCTGGCGCATCGGGTGCGCGAACAGGGCGCAATCCCGCCGGAGGAGCTGATGCGGATGATGAAGCCGTTCATCGAGAATCTGCGGATGCTGCACGAGAAGAAAATCATCCACCGGGATATAAAGCCCGCCAACATCATCCTCAAGGGTGGCGATACCCCGATTCTGCTGGATTTCGGCAGCGCGCGCCCCAACGACCCCGATTTGCGCAAGACCATCCTCATCAGCAAAGGCTACGCGCCGCCGGAGCAGTACGAGGAGAACAGCCTGCAAGGCAACTGGACGGACGTCTATGGTCTGTGCGCGACGATGTACTTCGCCCTGACCGCCCAAGAACCCGCCGACGCGCTGGAGCGCAAGTACGCCATCAAGGTGAAGGGCAGCGACCCGCTTGTGCCCATCCAGAAGCTGTGCCCGAGGCTGAAAAGCCAGTGGGCGGATGCGCTGATGGCGGGGCTTGCAATGGAGTCCGGCGAGCGCCCGTCGTCTTTCACGAAGCTGGAAACGGCGCTCTTCAGCGAAAGCAAGCCAGATGCGCCGAAGCCCGCGCCCATCATCGACAGCGTGCAGACGACCCGCACCCTGCTTGCTGCCAAGCGTGCCGGGAATCTGCTCAAGCGCTTTGCGCCGCAGAAGTACGAGGGCATCCTGCGCGAAATCGACCGCATCAGCCGGTTGAGCAGCATCGCGCAGCAGGCAGAGAGCCTCCAGCAGCTTTTGCAGGGCAGCGGCGTTATCTTCCGCCTGCTGACCAATGGCTTCCGCAAAGCCTGATTTTGCTCTGCCGCCGCAAACCGTCCTGCACGCCCACTATCTGCTGGGCGACACGCTCGGCGGCGGCGCGCTCGGCATCACCTACCGCGCCGTGCAGCTGGATGCCCCCGCGCGCGGCAGGGTGGTCGCCGTGAAGGAGTTTTTTCCGCGCGCCCTTGCTGTCCGGGCGGCTGACGGCAGCGTGCAGCCCATGCCCAAAGGTGCGGCGGATTTTGCCCTGTACTGCGCGCAGTTCGTGCATGGATACCGCGTCCTGCGCGCAAAGGCGAACTGCCCGGCGCTTGTGCCCCTGCTGGATTTGTTCGAGCAGAACGGCACGGCGTATGTGGTGATGGCGTACATCGAGGGCGAAACGCTGGCGCAGCGGGTGAAGGCGCATGGGGCAATCCCGCCGCGGGCGCTGATGCGGATGATGCGCCCGTTTCTGCATGATTTGGCGGCGCTCCACCGGCGGCAAATCATCCACCGCGCCATCATGCCCGAAAATATCCTCCTGCGCGGGGAAAATCCGCCGATGCTGCTGGATTTCGGCGGTGCGCGCCCGGATAGCGATGGACCGCTGACGCGCTGCGCGAGCTTGCGGGGGTGGGGGTGCTTTCCGCCGGAGCAAACCTGCCAAGGCAAACAAGGCAGCTGGACGGACGTGTACGCCCTCTGTGCGACGATGTACTACGCCCTGACCGCCAGCAGAATGCCGGATGCCATGACGCGCCTGTGCGCCGAAAAATCTGGCAAGGATGACCCGCTTGTTCCCATCCGCACGCTGTGCCCGAAGCTGCCGCAAAAACAGGCGGATGCGCTGATGGCAGGGCTTTCGCTGGATTCCGCCGCACGTCCGGCTGACTTCGCCGCGCTGGAATCCGCCCTGTACGGCAGCAAAATTCCGCATTTCGCATTCTGCATTCCGAATTGGTGCGCGCGGAAATGAGCGGGAAAACCCGCCGTCATCAAGTGCTATAATTCCCAGTGAAAGCAAGCCCCGCCGACCAAAGCGGAGCACGATAGAAGGAGGAAAATCTATATGATTATGAAGCAGTGCAGCGCCGGCCATTTCTACGACGCAGAACGCTACGACAGCTGCCCCTACTGCGGCACGAACGAGGACAAGGTGCACACCCAGCCGAACGTGATTCCGGTGGACAACGGGCTTGAACCGACCGTTCCCGTGAATCCGACCACGGGATTTGGCGGCGGCGAGACAATCGGGCTGGATATGTCCAAGGAGGTGCGCCCGGTCGTTGGCTGGCTGGTGTGCATCGAGGGCCCCGATCGTGGCCGCTCCTACGAAATCCACAAGGAAAACAACTACCTCGGCCGCTCGGCGCAGATGGACATCTACATCGCCGGCGATGCCACCATCTCCCGCGACAGCCCGATGGTCGTCACCTACGACGCGAACAGCCGCAGCTTCTACTGCGGATTCATGGGCGGCCGCTCCATCGTCCGCCTGAATGGGATGCCCCTGCTTTCTACCACGCAGCTCAAGCGCGGCGACATCATCGAGCTGGGCAAAACGAAGCTGATGTTCGTTCCCTTCAGCAGCGATGCCTTCGATTGGGACTGGACGCAGGAGTAAGGGGAGGAACACAGCATGAGGGCGAAAAAGTTGTTTTCCATCCTTCTGGCAATGATGCTGATGCTCTTCGCGCTTTTCCCGATTCAGGCGGTGCTTGCCGAAACGACCAATCAGCCCTCACAAACCACCAGTACCGCAGAGCCGCCTGCAAGCTCTGCGGTACCCACCCAGCGGTCTGACACGCCCGCGCCCACGTCGGGCGCTGAACCCGGTGTGGAAACACCTGTGGACGTGTCGGGGCAGCTGGGTTTTTTTGTTCAGCAGTATGGGCTGATGGTGCTCCTTGCGCTGGCGGTGATTGTGCTCGTGGTGCTCCTTGCGCTGCTTGCGCGGTCGGGGAGGAGAAAGCGGACGGCGGAGACCACGCAGGGCGGACAGACGATTGCCGTCATGGATATGCCCGGCGAGCCGCCAATCCTTGATGTGACGGAGGTTGGCAACGTACACAACATCGGCAAACGGAATTATCAGCAGGACGCGTTCGGCGTGTCGCCCCTGCAGGACGAGAAATTGCGGCATTCAAGAGGTGTGCTGGCAGTGCTGGCGGACGGCATGGGCGGCATGACGAACAGCGGCGAACTGAGCCAAGCAGCAGTTTTGGCGGCACTGCGCAGTTTCCCGCAAGCCCCCGGCGGCACGGGCGAAACGCTGGCGAGCATCGCGCACAGCGTGCTGGACATTGTGCAGAAGCGCTTCACGGGTTCAGGGTCAGGGTCAACGCTGGTGCTGGCGAACATCCGCGACGGCAAGCTCGACTTCCTCACCATCGGGGACAGCCGCATTGCCCTCCTGCGGGATGGTGCGCTGCTGACGCTCAACCGCGAGCACAACTACGCCGCGACGCTGCGCCATCAGGCGGCTTTGGGGCTGATTCCGTGGCGGGAGGTGGCGGAGAATCCGCGTTGCCGCGCGCTGACGAGCTATCTGGGACTGGCGGATGACCCGGCGATGGATTTTCCCGCCGAGGCGATTCCGCTGAACAGCGGGGATAAAATCGTGCTGATGTCCGACGGCGTGTTTGGTACGCTGGACGACGAAACGCTGACACGCGTGCTTGTCCGAAGCCCAAACGTGGTGGAGGCGGCGCATAAGCTGGAAGATGCGGTGCTGATGGAGAAAAAGACGAATCAGGATAACTTTACAGCGGTGATTATCGAGATTGCAAACATACGCAAACTGAACCGGATACAAGCGTAAAGGAGAGAAAACCATGAAACAGTGGATGCGCAGGTTCTTCGCGGTGCTGATGATGCTCTGCCTGCTGGCGGGGTGCACCGCGTGGGCGGAAAAGGCGCTGGATGGAAACGGCCTGACCGGCTTGCAGGAGCGCGAGAAAAAGCCGGATGTATCCAGTATGGCGGACGCGTCGATGGACAACAAATCGTCCGCAAAGGCGACCTTTGAGGGCGGCTGGCTCGGCGTTTATGACAACAATCATCTGGTGACGATGGCAGTCTGCTACATCGACGACAGCATAATCGCCGTGAGCAGCGATAAACTGCGGGAATACGCCGCGCGCGGGACGACGCTGGAGCTGTACGACTTCATGGAGGAAAAATCGTACAGCGTGCGCGTGGGCAAGGAGGAAAATTCCGTCATCCGGTTTGTCCTTGATGGCGCGCATGATATTCCCAGCCTGTACATGAGCGGCAACGTGGCATACGGCGAAACCATCGGTCTGTCCGGCGGCGAAATGGACGGCACAATAAGCGGCTTTGTGCAAAAAGATGCGGATGGGCTGACCATTATGCCGGAAGTGGTGGCGGCGACGCGCCCAGCAAAGGGCGAACTGTTCGGCACATACAGCGGATCAGCGCTGGCGCAGGGCAGCCCGATTTTCGGGTCAAGCAGCGATGGCACTGTTGTGATGCTGGGGCTTGCGGACAAAAACCACCGCTATCTGGATTTGAATGCGTATTATGCCCTTGCGGAAGCAGCGGAGCATCCGACCGCTGCCCCGACCGCCGCACCGACGGAATCCCCCGCAGCCGAATCCCAGACGCAAACCGTGCTCTACGTCATCATCGGCGTTCTCGCGGCGGCAGTCGTCGCCCTTGTTCTCACGCGCGGCAGGAAGAAAGACGGCATAAATCAGCAGGAGGCGGCGGAAACGAAGCCCCTTCCCCCGGAAGTGCCGGATGAACCCACCCAGCAGGTGGAGGAAGCATCGAAAGCCCGCGTCGCGCTGGCGTGCATCGGCGGCGCATTGCAGGGCATGACGTTCCCCATTTCCTCGCGCGTCGTCATCGGGCGTGACCCGAAGCACTGTTCCATCATCTACCCCAAGGACGCCCATGGCATCAGCAGCGTGCACTGCGCGGCAGAACCCACGGCGGACGGGCAAATCATCCTCACTGACCTCGGCTCGACGTATGGCACGATGGCGGGCGGGCAGCAGCTGACGGCGGGCAAGGGCGTGACGCTTCATCCCGGCGACGCCTTCACGCTCGGCGGAAAAGAGAATGTGTTCGAGGTGCGCCGCCTGTAATCCGCATCAGAAAGGAGCATTGCCTTGAAGTGTCCCTATTGTTTTCGGGAAATCCCCTTCAGCACCGTCTGCCCAGCGTGCGGCAGGGCGCTGCATTTCGGCGGCAACACGCAGTTTCTGGCGGAGGTGCAGCAGGGGCGGCTGGGCGTGAAGGACATCTTCGCGCAGACCCTCAAGCGCCATAAAAAGGGCGACGCGTTCCGCTCCCTGACGCGCCGCCCCGCGCTGACGGCGGAAATGCTGGAAACGTGGCAGCGCCCGTGGATGTTCCTGCGCCTGTTCGTGATGCTGCTGATTGCGACGGTGCTGCTGACTTTCGCGGCGGAGAATATGAGCATAGGACAAACGAAATCTCCGCTGCACGTCATTGCCTTCATTGTTGGCAGCACGGTCGTGCCTTGGACGCTGCTGTTGTTCGTCTGGGAAATGGACATGTACGGGAACATTTCTGTTTTTGACTTGCTTGGGCTGATGCTGGTCGGCGGGTTGTTGAGCCTTACAGTTGCAATCCCTTTCATTTCTCTCCGAAATCAAATATTCTCGTTGACTGGAAAACCGCCGTCGTCGTGGGCAGCTGTATCCGAAGAACCTGCGAAAATCCTGATTGCTGTTCTGTTCATTCTGTTGTCAAAGCGCAAGCTGAATGCACTGGACGGGCTGGTCATCGGTGCGGCTGTTGCGACGGGATTTGGGTTTATTGAAACAACGCAGTATGGCTATGAAAAAATGTTTGAATACAACAGCGCTGCGATTGGAATGTACATCGTACAGGCACGCAATTTCTGGTCGATTTTCGCTAATCACCTGTTATACACAGCACCGGTTTTGGGTGCATTGGGTCTGGCGGCGAACGGAGAAAAGCTGAAACTGCGCCATTTCCTGAACTGGCGAGTGCTGCTCTGCCTTGCAATTGGCATGGGCTGCCATGCGCTCAATAATGCTGATGAGAGGAATCTCTTGCCAACATACCAGTTTCTTAACGAAACGATACTGGAAATTGGCGATTATCCGCTGCTCATGAGTCAGCTGATTGTCGCGGTTGTCGAGTGGACAGCGCTGCTCCTTGTGCTGCGCGGCGGCATCCGCCAAGCGCTGGAAGCAAGCGAGCGCGGCAAAACGATGGCGTATATGGAGCACTACGGCAAAATCGACGCGCCAAAAGCGGCGAACGTGCCGCAAGCACCTGATGTGCCGGATACGCCGATACTTTGTGGGCAATCAGGGTCATTCAGCGGGCAGAAGCTGCGCGTGCCGAGAAATAAGCCGATTTCGATGGGGCGGGAGGCATCCTGCCAGCTGGTGCTTGCATCCAAGCAGGTCAGCCGGAAGCACTGCGAGGTGCGGTTGACGGCGGATGGGCTGGTTATCCGCGACCTGAACTCCGCCAACGGCACGAAAGTCAACGGCACGCGGATTCCGCCGCAGCAGGATGTTCCGCTGAAGCGCGGCGACCGGGTGGAAATCGGCTCGAAGGACGAATGTTTCGTCATTCAGTGATACTAATTCTCATCTAAAACATGGCATTCGCACAGCATCTTTTCCGTCCCGGCTTTTTTTTTTTTCCCCCCTCTCCCCCCGCCTGTGTCATATCATAAATATCGATATAATCACCAAAAACTTCACGCGTATTTCTATCTTTTGCCGAAATAGGTTTTC
>ERZ780032.797-NODE-797-length-11740-cov-2.834745_pt1 | contig 11740 bp, 10 predicted proteins | sample MGYA00511856_ERZ780032 | MGnify/ENA primary metagenome ERZ780032 (study PRJEB29588, sample SAMEA2147983) | human gut metagenome | biome: human gut; feature: human-associated habitat; material: faeces | place: Denmark | collected 2008/2010 ...
CGGCTTTTCTATTAGTATACGGTACTTACAACTTTATAGATAGTTTTGCCATTCATCCAATATTCTTCTTTATGAAGATGGCTAGTAGTGTTATTTCTATATTACTTGGTATAATTATATTTTTAAATCCTGAAATATTTAAAAATTTAATTCCTATAGCTTTAGGTATATTCTTTATTATAAATGGTATTTTTAAAACTAGAATGGCATTTATTATTAAAAATATAGATAATTATTTTGTTTTATCCGTTATTACTTCAGTACTTACTATAATATGTGGTATTGTTCTAATTATTAATCCTAGTATATCTGCGGTTATTATTACTACAAAAATTGGAATTGTTATTTTTTTATATTTTGTTTTTGTACCGCCATCGCGTTCTTTTTTTCCTTTTTCTTTGTTGCAGCCATTACGTTTCTCCTTCATCAAGCTTATGTCTCACAATATGATTTTCAAAATACAGTACCAGTTTCTACCATAATTATATCTTATGTGGCAAATCTGACCTGTTTTTCTATGTATTTTGATAATATCAGAGGTTATCTGACCTGTTTTTATAATCACATATTGATTATTTCTATAATGTCACTTTGGTTTTATAATCACCTACAGATTGTGAGTTTATGTACACTCACTCCAATAAACACAAATCTAATTATAACGGAGGTTCAACATGGAGACAACAGAAAGATATAAGTTAAATAAGGAACTTGCCCAGATGCTTAAGGGCGGAGTTATCATGGACGTTACAACACCTGAGCAGGCTAAGATCGCTGAGGCTGCCGGCGCTTGTGCAGTTATGGCACTTGAGAGAATCCCAGCAGATATCAGAGCTGCAGGTGGTGTATCACGTATGAGTGACCCACAGATGATCAAGGGAATCCAGAACGCTGTATCAATCCCTGTTATGGCTAAGTGCCGTATCGGACATTTCGCAGAGGCTCAGATCCTTCAGGCCATCGAGATCGATTACATCGACGAGAGCGAGGTTCTCTCACCAGCAGATGACGTATACCATATCGACAAGAGACAGTTCAAGGTTCCATTTGTATGTGGTGCCAAGGATCTCGGCGAGGCCCTCAGAAGAATCAACGAGGGTGCTTCAATGATCAGAACAAAGGGCGAGCCTGGTACAGGTGATATCGTTCAGGCCGTAAGACATATGAGAAAGATGAACAGCCAGATCGCTGAGATCGTCAGCATGAGAACAGATGAGCTGTATGAGGCAGCTAAGAAGCTTGAGGTTCCTTACGATCTCGTTCAGTACGTACATGAGAATCACCGTCTCCCAGTTGTAAACTTCGCAGCCGGCGGTGTTGCTACTCCTGCCGACGCAGCTCTCATGATGCAGCTCGGTGCTGAGGGTGTATTCGTAGGTTCAGGTATCTTCAAGTCAGGAGACCCTGCTAAGCGTGCTGCTGCCATCGTTCAGGCAACAACAAACTACAATGACGCTGATCTCGTTGCAAAGCTTTCAGAGGGACTTGGTGAAGCTATGGTTGGTATCAACGAGCAGGAGATCGCAATCCTCATGGCAGAAAGGGGTAAGTAATATGCAGGTTGGTGTATTGGCAGTACAGGGAGCTTTCGCAGAGCATGAGCATGTACTTTCCGAGCTCGGCGTACCATGCATAGAACTTAGAAATGCCGGAGATCTGAACAAGCCTTATGACGCCCTGATCCTTCCTGGCGGTGAGAGCACAGTCCAGGGAAAGCTTCTCAGAGACAGCGACATGTTCGACACTATAAAGTCTCAGATCGAGGGTGGCATACCGGTTCTTGCCACATGTGCAGGACTTATTCTTCTGGCACAGCACATCGAAGGTGATGACACTGTACACCTTGGCACTCTCCCTGTCACAGTAAAGAGAAATGCCTACGGAAGACAGCTTGGAAGCTTCCACACAGAGGCCGAGCTTAAAGGTATCGGTGAGGTTCCTATGACTTTCATCCGTGCACCTTATGTGGCTGAGGCTTCACCTGAGGTTGATGTCCTTGCAACAGTTGATGACAAGATCGTGGCGGTTAAGTACGGCAACCAGTTTGCCCTCTCCTTCCACCCTGAGCTTGACAGCGACTACAGGATCCACAAGGCATTTGTAGACAGTATCCAGTAATATATTGACTACAGTCTAAAACATATATCAATAAAGAAAGCCTGTGACATATACAGTAGTTATCTGCCGGTATATGTCACAGGCTTTTTCTAATCTATTTTTCCGGTATGCTCCAGGCCATCAAAGTCCGTCATACTCTCATGCTCAGGAAGATTTGTGAGCGGTTCTTCCTTCTCCTCTATCTTCTCAAGGATCTCCTTGTATTCATTATCCTTGATGTGGTTGCCGATGATCTCCGCCACATCCGTAACTGTGACAAATGCAGAAGAATCTATGGAATTGATGATGTTCTTCAGCTCACCGATCTCAAATCTCGTGATAACACAGTAGAGCACTGTCTTGTTGCCGCTTATCATTCCCTTGCCCTGCATGATGGTAACTGTTCTTCCAAGCTTCTTGTATATCTTGTCTGCCACCTCTCTGGCATCATCAGTTATGATCATGGCTGCCTTCGCCTGCTCAAGACCGGTCTCAACCATATCAAGCACCTTTGATGTTATAAAGTATGTAAGAAGACTGTACATCGCCCTGTCCAGACCAAAGAGCATTCCCGCAATAGAATATATGATCAGATTCATGCCCAGAACAACTCTTCCAACCGGCCAGTCTTTTTTCTTGTTCAGCATGATGGCCACGGTCTCCGTTCCATCCAAGCACCCGCCGAACTTGATGATGATACCAACTCCAAGTCCAAGTATCACACCGCCGAAGCACACCGCAAGTATGGTCTCTGAGGTTGCATTTTCAAGGGGTTTGAATATCTCCACAAATACTGAGAATACAGCCATGGAATAACCGGACTTCACCATGAACATCTTACCAAGCTGTCTTGAACCTATTATAAGAAACGGAACATTAAGAACGATCGTCAGAATACTCAGGGACACTTCTGTGAGATTATTGATCATGATACCTATACCGATGACTCCTCCGTCAAGTATGGTGTTCGGCACGAGAAATTCTTCGATAGCAAATGCAGCTATAACTGCGCCAAGTGTCAGCATTACAAATTCCAGCAGTAATTTTAGTTTTTTTGTCATACTCATCTTCCTTTCCACATCATAGTCGTTTCTTCCTTCCCCTGTTCTCCTTTCAGAATTCTTATTCTCATAACTCCCTGATCATCTGTATCCGGTTACCGAAATTCCACCATCCGTTATCTCTACACATATAGCTCCATGGTCTATGGTACTCATTACATCAGCTCCACAGGCATCCAAACGCTCCAGTGTCTCCCCGTGCGGATGACCATATCGGTTATTCTCCCCCGCCGATATGATCGCAAGATCCGGGTCGACTGCTCTCAGGAACTCCCCACTCGTAGAATATCTGCTGCCGTGATGTCCGACCTTCAACACATCAGCACTCAGATCACCGCCCTCCGAGATAAGCTCCCGTTCTCCATCTTCTCCCAGGTCTCCCGTAAATAAAACACTGTACCCTCGATACTCCAGACGGATAACCGCAGAAAGATCATTTGCATCTTTTATATCAGTTTTTTCGGACGGATGCAAGAAATTTAACCACACCTTAGCTGCATCCTTGCCACAGGACATTTGAGAACCGCCGTCCATATATATGATATTTACGCCTCTTTTCTCTGCCAGCTCAAGCAGTTCACCCATATTTTCAATATCACCATACATCGGAACCACAAGATTATCTATTCTGATACCGGAGTTCGTATCGCTTAGAAGATATTGGATACCGGACACATGATCCTTATCTCCGTGTGTCACAAATGCATAGTCTACATGAGCTGCACCATAAAACTTTAGAACAGGCGCCATCACGTACTCACCAACCTTATTGCTACTCGACGAGCCCCCATCTATCAATATATTTACTCCCATGCCAGACCTTATAAGTATGCCGTCCCCCTGACCAACATCCATAAATACAACTCTGAACTCCCGGTCAAATGAAGCCGCTTCGTAACACACGCAGCACAGGGTAATGATCACAGCAGCGCACAGACAGACCATCCGCCTCCTCACCCTGGCGCAGTCTGCACTCTTTGCTCTTACAAGCAGGATCAGCACTCCAACCATAGCCATATAAAATACTACGATCATCATAACCGACACATGGCCTGTATTTATACTGTAAAATGGAAGCTTCATCGCCCATTCGCAAAGCTGCCTGTATATTGCAAGTATCAGCTTCACAGGAAACGCTCCTATGCCCACCGCCATCTCATTGCCCTGTAGTATCCCGGGAAAAATAAGCATAGCCGCAATCACGACGATACTCACGAATATTATCACAGAAACCAATGGCACTATGAGCAGATTCAGAAAGATCGAATACAGCGGAAACTGGTAATAATAGAATATAACAAGCGGTCCGGTGGCAAGTGTTATCGCCAGATTCATTACAAGTGTGCTGACTACCTTATTCTTAGTTGGAATAAGCTTTTTCATAAGTGCTCCAGGCACCGCCATCCCCAGCACTGCGGCAAAAGACAACTGAAATCCGGCATCAAGGATGATACCCGGATCAATCAGCGCCTGTATGACTGACGCGGTTCCCGCGGATGTAAGCATATCAGGGCTTCGCCCCTTTACCTGACCGATCACAGATATCACCATCATTATCATGGCTCTTACAGTTGAACTCGCCATCCCGGTCATAACTCCGTAAAGTACGATCACAGATATAGCCATTATACCTGATGCCATATATGACCCTGTAAGCCTTCGCAGCACGCCGAATAATGTCATTCCTATTATTGCTATGTGCACACCGGATATCGCCAGAATATGAGCTATTCCATTCATCTGAAACAGCTTCTTCGTATCCCTGTCAATGCCGCTCTTATCCCCCAGTAGCATTGCCTTTATCACCGAGCCATCAGTCTCTCCAAACACACTGTCTGTGATCTCCCCGGACTTTATACGCAGCCTGAACAGAATGTCTCCTATACGGCTGTAGTCCTCTCCACACTCCAGAATGGAGATATCCTTTCCTACTATATATATTCCCTTGTGCGAATAATATTCCCGCGCATCGAATTCGCCCGGATTATCTGCAGAGTCCGGCCTTGACAGACTGCAGCTTAAGGTCAGCTTCATTCCGGTCTTCAGGCTTCCCACGTCTTCCATGTACAGCAATACCTTTGATCTTCCCCGGTATTCCACAGTTTCTTCTGAGTCGCCTCCGCCAAATGTTATCCATTCCGCATACACATATACCCGCCATTCATCGCCGGACTGCCTGATCTCGTACACCTTTCCTTCTATACCGCCCGGCTGCTGCCCATCGAGCTCTTCTGCGAGTCTCTCCTGCTTCGACATAGCACAACCATTCATATAACCGGTCAAAGAGATCATTCCAAATATCATCATACTCAGAACGCATCTGACGATCCTGTTCTTTCTGTCTTTATCACCATGAGCTTTGCCACTATAAAAAAACATGGCTGTACCGGCTTTGTCCATGTAAACCGACAATACCGGTGCAGCCAATATGATCAGACCAATTATAAGCACTGAACTGTCAGCCGCCTCTTTATACGCCTCTCCAAGCGCAAAGCATACTGCTATCCAGAATAATGGTCTCTTTATATTCGTATCCTCCTGTTTTGTTCAAACTTCTGTTTATATCTCAAGCTTTGAATAATCAGCAGTAAATTTCCTGCTGAGATCGATGTTGTTCAATCTGTTATTTGTATTATCCACATTTATCTGTACACTCTTGACATCTTCAAGCTCCATGAGGGAATCCACAACAGAATACACAAGTATCTCATCGTCCACACCTGCTGTTCCATCCGCAAAGCTCTCATTAAATGTTATCGTACACACATCGTCAGCATCATCCACAGTGACACTCTTAACCACAGTTTTCTCATTGAGCGGTACAACTGTTCCATCGTAACTCATTCTCAGTCCTGCAACCATCTGTTCCTCCAGTGATTCAGGCGCTGATCTGTCCAGATCTATGGTCTTCTGAACCAGCTTCTGTCCTGTGCTGTCCGGCATATATATGTTGTACTCTTCATGTGGATTCATGAAGTTGTCCATATCTGAAAATGAATCATTTGTGAGCTCCTCACGCACGATACTGTTCTCATTTGCAATGTCAGTGTATTCATACACAACCTTCTTCACCGATTCGATCTGTGTCAGAGTTCTCACAAATGCCGCCTTGCTTAGCACCATCTCATATGTGTCAGTGGCCTCCCAGTCAACGTTGAACATAAGATTGATCGTCGCCTGACCGTCATATGTATATCTCTGGTACGTAACGCCCTGGGGAACCGGAACCTGTTTATCCGTCATTTCCCCACTGTCCATCAATGCGTTCATCACAGTGTCGATAAGATTCTCCGTCGTGACGAGCTGGTCTCGGGTGAAAACCTCCGGGAACAGATCAGTCCACGTTGAGTTTGCGTAGTACAGAGTCAGATTTTCATCTGAATTGTCTGCTGAATTTTTCTTTCTGCCATTCTTGCTGTCGCTTCCACACGCCACAAGAATCACCACTGCAGCCATGACCACGGCAGTGAGCATAATTCTTTTTTTCGTCGTCATATTAATCCCTTACTCGTGAGCCTGTAATGGAACCTTTACCGTAAATGTAGTTCCTTTTCCCGGTTCACTATACACATTTATAGTTCCTTTGTGCATGATAATTATATTCTTCGTGATGGCTAGTCCCAGACCGGTTCCACCAGTGTCTCGACTTCTCGCCTTGTCTACTCTGTAGAATCTCTCAAAAATATGATTTATGCAATCCTCCGGTATTCCTACACCGGAGTCTGCTACCTTGATATAGAAGTTCCTGTGGTCTGAATTGAGCGAAACCTTTATCCAACCGCCATCAACGTTATACTTTATTCCATTCTCTATCAGATTCGAGATCGCAAGAGTAAACTTCACCTTGTCTATCTCTGCCTTTATGTCTCCAAAGCTCTCAAATGAAAGCTGTATACTTCTCTTCTCCGCCAGAGGCTTAAGTCTCTTGAGTATGAGATCCATAAATTCATTCATATCCACAGGCTCTTTATTCAGGCTGTCAGGGCCTTTGTCAGTCTTAACGAGTGTAAGCAGATCACTTATGATCTCTGCCTCCCTGTCTATCTCCTGAACTATATCCTCCATGAATTCTCTGTACATCTCCGCCGGCACATCACTCTGGGTGAGCAGCGACTCTGACAGAACCTTCATGGATGTTATCGGTGTCTTTAACTCATGTGAGACATTTGACACGAATTCCTGACGGGACTCCTCAAGAAGCTGTGCCTTGTTGAATATATCGTTTATATCCTTTGTCAGCTCCTGTGTCTCCCTGAACATACCGTCCACGCTCATCGGTTCAAGGCTGCCGCCTTTCATTCCCTCTATCTCGTTTCTGACATGGTTCACATCCCTGACTGATAACTTAGCCGCAAAATAAGCAGCTATCAATCCAAGTATCAACGATATCGCAAACAGATAAGTTGCATTTCTCTTCATATATATTGACAGGTTCTCGAGAGCATCGGTCTCAAGAGATATCAGTGCCACCGCATCTGTATAGCCCTCACTGTTGATCACTGGAACTATGCGTCTGTACACATTTTCCTCTGTCTCTGATATATACTTCTGCTGCCCCTTCATTACGCTGAACACGTTCTCATCCACCAGATATCTTCCGGTGTCTTTTCCATAGGAGTCCACCACGACCTTGTAATCAGTATCCACTATAACTATACGGGCAGAGAGAGAATAAGCCATGGTCTTTATCTCGTCCACGGCTCTCCCTATATCATCCTCCGCCTTGTGTTCATTCACTATATGGGCAATGTATTCTGCACACTCCTGTGCGTGTCTGTCAAGATTTCTCTCACTCTTCGAATTCACAGTGCCCGCCAGTATCCACAGTGCTGCATAGGCGATCACCGCCACACTGACTGCCACTATAAGCGATATGATCGTTCTCTGCCCCACTCTGATACTGACTCTGGATCTCTCCTGGGCGGTATTCTTCTCTTCAATTTTTTCTGTTTCAACTGTTGCACGTTTCTTTTTTTTCATATCAGCCCTTGAAGAAATATCCTACTCCCCATTTTGTATGAATGTATACCGGCTCACCCGGATTAGCTTCTATCTTCTCACGAAGTCTTCTAACATGCACATCAACTGTTCTCGCATCTCCCGGGTAGGAATCTCCCCAGATCGTATTCAGGAGTTCATTTCTTGAATATACCTTGTTTGGATGCGCCATGAGCAGCTCAAGAAGGTCAAACTCTTTGGCTGTCAGATTAAGCTCCTTACCACCGACAAATACACGTCTGCTGTCAAGCTCAACCTTCATTCCGTTGATCTCCATTACATTTGACGGTTTTGCAGGTGCCTGCTTGCGGTTGCTTCTTCTAAGTATAGCCTTGATCCTGGCCTTCACCTCAAGAATATTAAATGGCTTTGTTATATAGTCATCTGCACCATACTCGAGTCCCATGATCTTATCCATGTCCTCACCCTTTGCAGTGAGCATGATAATAGGAACATTGGAAAACTCTCTGACCATCTGGCAAACCTCTATTCCTGTGTATACAGGTATCATTATATCCAGCAGAACTATATCGTAATCATTTGCCTTTATCTTCTCTATAGCTTCACCGCCATCGTAGGCTGTATCCACTTCCATATCGTCCTGTTCCAGGCTGAACTTCAGCCCCTTAACGATCAACTTCTCATCATCCACAACAAGAACTTTCTTCATCTTAACATCCTTTCTACCCCGAGACTCATTTACTCTGTCGATATATATGTCTCCAGTTTCTCATATATACTGTCTCCTATGCCGCTGACATTCTTAAGGTCATCTTTGCAGGCAAATGCTCCATTCTTCCGTCTGTACTCAACAATCTGCGAGGCCTTCGTCTCGCCTATTCCCGGTAACGTCATAAGTTCCGCAGCATCTGCACTGTTGATGTTGACCAGTCTCTGTTCCGACGCATCTGTCCCGGCTTCGCTCTCATCCGGAAGCTGTTCACCTCCGACAGGAAAGTACAGCTTCTGACCATCCTCAAGCACATCTGCAAGATTCACCGCAACGGTATCTGCGTCATCGGAGAATCCTCCCGCCGCCTCAAGGCCATCATTCGCCCTGGATCCGGCTTCGAGCTCATATACGCCCTCATTCTTCACTGCTCCGCATACAAAAACTGTTATGTATTCTGGAGTTTCTGAATGTATCGTTACACTCTCGTCTGCTCCGGCTTCTTCCGCGCCTTGCTGCGAAGCTTTCTCCGTAACATTCTCTTCTGAATTACCGGATATAGTTACCTGTTCTTCTCCACAGCCGGAACACAATAATGTCATTGTCAGCACGCATAAATATGCTAAATTTTTAATTATTTTCTTCATCGTGCGACACCTCCTGTGTCAGCACAGAATTACACAGGTTTATTGTATCTAAACACCTCTGAATTTACAACAATATATTTCTATTTTATTTCATTTTTGTTACTTTTTTCACAAAAGAGCCCTTTTATCCCTTATTCATTGATACTTTTTACAATACATAAAAATGTAACATTTTTATAAACTCCCCGATTCAGATCAGACATAAAAAACAGCATACATGACCGGTAATCTTCCATCCTTACAGATGGCTGTCCACCATGGTCATATATACTGTTTTATAATTTACTATTTTATTATTTGAAGCTTTGTTATATTCTGCCCCGCATCCTAGAATAAAGGCTCCTTGAGGATAGCAGTTCCGATACCCTTCTGGGTGAAGAACTCAAGAAGCAGGCAGTGCTGGAGACGGCCATCAAGTATATGCACTCTTGAAACTCCATTTTCCATGGCTGCGATACAGTTGTTAAGCTTTGGAAGCATACCACCGCCGACAACGCCCTTCTCTATGATGTCCTTTGCCTCGTGTATATCCATCTCTGAGATAAGTGTTGACTTGTCTGTTGGATCAATAAATACTCCCTCGATATCTGTGAGGAATACAAGCTTCTCAGCCTCAAGAGCTGTTGCTACTGCACAAGCAGCATCGTCCGCATTGATGTTGTAATCCTCGTAGTTCTCATCCACTCCTATAGGTGCGATAACCGGGATGAAATCATCCTCGATAAGTGATGTAAGGATGGATGTGTCAACATTTGTTATCTCTCCCACATAACCTATATCCTTGCCACCAGGGAACTTCTTCTTGACTGTGAACATTCCGCCGTCCTTGCCGCTGATTCCGACTGCCTTAAGTCCGATCTTCTGCATGAGACTTACAAGACTCTTGTTGACCTTGCCGAGAACCATCTCTGCGATCTCCATCGTCTCTGCATCTGTAACACGGAGACCGTTGATAAATTCTGCCTCCTTGCCGACCTTCTCTACCCATTTGCTGATCTCCTTGCCGCCACCGTGTACGATGACCGGCTTCATGCCGACAAGCTTCAGCATGGCAACGTCCTTGATAACGTTGTACTTGAGATTCTCGTCAAGCATAGCGCTTCCGCCGTACTTTACAACCACTGTCTTGCCCTGGAATTTCTTGATATATGGCATAGCCTCTATCAGTGTCTGTGCCTTCTCAATTACCTGATCTACTGTGTAATCACCTATAACCATTTTTCTGTCCTTCTTTCTTCTATATTTATATATCTTCGGTTTATCTACCTTAGGTTTATCTGTCTTTTGCCTTCAACTTTATCTTCCAGCCTGATCAATGTCAACGATTAACGCATCGTCTCAATTTATTCTTATTTGATTTATTGACTACAATCTATTTTTAAATTTACGCAATATGTTTTATCTTATAACCTGCTTCCATTTTTATATGGCTTATCTCACTGGATTTTACTTTCTATAATCCGCATTTATCTTGATATAGTCATATGTGAGATCGCAGCCCCACGCTGTGGCCATCTCATCCCCCATATTCATATGCGCCTTGAGCTTTATCTGCTTCTCTGAGAGTATGTGGCTTGCTTCCTTCTCATCGTAATCAGTTGTCACTCCATGCTTTACGATCTCAAGATGTCCTGCCACACTGGCTATCTCTATATCCACCCTGTACGGATCAAACTTCACGCCGCTCTGTCCCATGGCGCACACTATTCTGCCCCAGTTGGCATCAGCTCCGTACATGGCACACTTTACAAGATTGGAGGCCACTATCGCCTTTGCCAGATGTCTTGCAGTATCCTTATCCGGCATGCCCGACACATCCACCTGAAACATCTTGGTAGCACCCTCGCCGTCCGAGGCTATCGCTCTGACAAATGCGCGGTTGATATATCTTATTGCCTCGACAAATGCAGGAAAGTCGTCATCGGTCTCCAGCAGTTCCTCGTTGCCCGCCATGCCATTTGCAAATATCATGACAGTGTCGTTGGTGGACATATCTCCGTCCACTGACACCATGTTGTATGTATCGACCACATCAGCCTTAAGCACCTTGCCCAGCAGCGCTGAACTGATATTCAGGTCTGTCGTGATAAAGCTGAGTACGGTTCCCAGGTTAGGATTGATCATTCCTGATCCCTTACACATGCCTCCGATGGTGACCTGCTGCCCCTTGATCTCTAAAGTTACGGCTATCTCCTTCTTATAGATATCAGTCGTCTTGATCGCCTCCGCGGCATCCACTCCGGCATCTATAGAATATGAAAGCTCCG
>ERZ780032.835-NODE-835-length-11310-cov-6.035629_pt1 | contig 11310 bp, 19 predicted proteins | sample MGYA00511856_ERZ780032 | MGnify/ENA primary metagenome ERZ780032 (study PRJEB29588, sample SAMEA2147983) | human gut metagenome | biome: human gut; feature: human-associated habitat; material: faeces | place: Denmark | collected 2008/2010 ...
GCGGTAACGAGATTCTCGATAATTTTAGGCGCAACTTCGAGCAGACGCGGGACAGCGTCAATGATCCCGTCTGCCAGAGCGAGGATGATCTCAAGCGCCGCATCTACCAAATTCCCGAGATTGCCAGGATCGGTCAGCGTTTCGGCGATTTTTATGATTGCTTCTGTTGCCGCCGGGATCAGCTCCGGGAGCGCGTCTGCGATGCCCTGCACCAGCGAGGCGATCACATCGATTCCGGTTTGTACGATCTCCGGCAGCAGCTCCAGCAGCGCCGGAACGAGAATTCCAATGGCGGTCGGCGCGATATCGCCCAGAACGGTAAGGATTTCCGGGAGCGCGGACATAAGCCCGGTGACCAGATTTGACGCGCCCTCGATAAGCGAGGGGAGGGTGGATCCGAGTATGCCCGGCAGCTGCGTGCTTACGGTGCCCATCAGCGCAGAAACCGCCTCCACGATACGCGGCAGTAATTCCTGAATACGCGGAATTAGGTTGTTTCCTGCGACAACAACGGAATCTATAAAGTTCCCGACGAGGGTCCCGAGATCCTGATTCGGGTCTGCGAGTCCGGTCACAAGGTTCTGCAACGCGGCTTTTACCATGCCGAACGAGCCTTGAATCGTGGACGCGGCTTCTTTTGCAGTCGTGCCGGTGATGCCCATTTCGGTCTGCACGACATGGATCGCGTCCACGATATCCGCATAGCTGGAAATGTCGTACTTGATGCCGGAGATTTTCTCCGCGTCTTCAAGCAGCCGCTGCATTTCGGCCTGCGTACCGCCGTAGCCGAGCTTCAGGTTATCGAGCATGGTGTAATTTGCTTTTGCGAACCCCTGATATGCGTTCTGGATTGATGTCATGTCCGTGCCCATTTTGTTCGCGTTGTCGGACATATCAGTCAGCGCCAGGTTTGCTTTTTCTGCCGCTGCACTGGTATCCCCATCGAGAGACTGCAGCAGGGATGCAGAAAAGCTTGTCACCGTCTCCATGTACTCATTCGCAGACAGCCCAGCGGTTTTGTACGCGTTGTTTGCGTACTCCATAACTTTATCTTGGCTATCCTTAAAAAGCGTCTCTACGCCGCCGACAAGCTGCTCGTAGTCCGCATATGCTTGGATTGCCTTTGTTCCAATTGTGCCGATTGCCGTAGCAGCTGCAGTTACACCAACAACTGCAGCTTTCCCAGCAGCTGCAAGCCCGCTCTTGATCTTTTCGCCGAGTGCAGATGTCTTCTTGCCGGTGTCTTCAATGCCTCTGTTTACGTCGCTGACGTCCGCACCGATTTTTACAACTAGGTCAAATAGGGTCATTCTTTATGCACCTTCTTTCCTGCTTTGTATCCCATGATGTACACTTCCCGAGCAAAGGATACAGCCGCGTATGCTGCAGTCCCAAGCTTTATGCTGTTTGGGCAGGGCGTGGGGCGTTGATCTCGCCCCGCTCCTGCATCGTTAAAGCCCATTTTCCACGCTTCCAGAAAGTTCTTTTCCATCGTGCGAAGGTACTTCTTCGCCGCTGTAAGATTTTTCGCAGGAATCCCCATGAACTCACCGCTTTCTCTTTTCAAGCTCTTCGCCTGTTACAACCAGAACCATACCGCAAAAGCAGCCAACTGCAAAGATAATTGCACCGATCAAAATCTGCATACAAGCCCCCATTAAAAATTCTCGATGACCTGTCCGGCCAGTTCTTCCCACCATTTTCCCATGCTGACAACCATATCGGGAGAGGTTGCGGCGTTTCGGTTGCCGCCGCGACCGGAGCAGTAGCTTGCAAGCCCTTCTAATTCATTCCACGCACGAAGAACTGCACCCGCGCCGTTTTTGCAGTTGTCGGAAAGCATGCGCAGCGCCGCCGCCTCTTTGATATCGCCCGAGGCAATACTTTCATCCAGCGCGTACTTGCCAAGCAACCTTAACATGGTGCTGTTCCCTTCGTATCTCTCTGCAAGGGAATAGTAATCCTCCACGGTCAGCACGCCAGCTTTCAGCAGCTCCACCGTATTTGCGTCGATCGCGTCCGGGTTCGCAAGGCCGTCTTTCTGGACATCCTTTTCAAGCTCCTTGCGCAGCTCTTTGCACTTCGCGTCAAACTCCGGCCAGACTTTTGTTTCTGTGATCTTGAATGCGGCCTCTGCTTTGTTCAATTCGAGTGCAGTCGTAGCAACGCGCAGCTGCTTGTTTGCTGCATCGTCATCCGGGCGCCATGCGCCAGCGTCTTCGTTGGCCTGCTGCGCCGCCTGCAGCTCTGCATAGGATTTTGCGTACTCGTCGCGTGCGGTTCTGAATGCAGCGTCGAGCTGCTTTGCGTATACGTTGTATTTTGTCATAATTTCCCCTTCTGCGTGTTCTCACGCCTGATAATTTCCTGTGCTTCTAATACCGTGTCGCGGCTGTAGCCCTCTTCGTAATTGAGCGGGTTCAGCGCAAGCACCGCCGCTTTTTCGTCTGCGCTCATAAAGCTTGCTTCGCCCAAGAATATGGGAAACATCAGTAAGCGCATTTGAAATGCGATAGAATCAACGGGCGGAATATCGCCCTTCTGCGCAAGTCGGAAGCTGTTCAGCCGGTCAAGCCTCGCTTTGATGTCGCTCATAAAATCGTCCCCATTTCGTATGCAAGCATCTTGTCGAGGTCTTCCAACCGGTTCCCAGACAGGACGCGTAAGAATGTGCCGTTGTCCGAGATCAGATCGTCAATATTGCCGCGCTTTTCTTTGCCGTCTGGCGTTTGATATAGGAAAATCAGCTGCTTGCCGCGGCAGTCTTCCATGAATGTGCGGATGTGGTCAATGCGGGTTTTCAAACTGCTCATAGTGGGTCACTCTCCAATTCTTCCGGCAAATCCAGCCGTCCGGTTTCAATAGCTTCGTCGATCATCTGATAAAGTGACAGGCTCAACGGGTCTATACCCTCGATTGGGTGCGGATATAAGGCAATGCGCCTCCCGTCTGGCGTGTAAGCGCCATGTTCCCGCAGGTAGGTAAAGGCGTCCTGCTTCGTTCGGAACTCTTTTCCGCCCTCGACGATGAAGACTGTCTCATCTGCCGAGCGGTTCTTAAGATATTCCCGCAAAGCCGCAAGCCGCTGCTCAATAGTTTCCATCGGTTTCCTCCCTCCATTTTTCCAGCTCACGCAGCTGCTCCAGAATGTCGGTCTGTTCGCACAGCTTCAGCGAGTATTCCAGCACAGAGCGGGCGGCGGTAATGCGTGCCTGTGCCTGTTCGCCCCGATCCTCCATGATCTCGCGCAGCGTTGACAGAGCCGGGCTTAACGTCTGCTGCGCTTGCCGGGTCGCGTCGCGCACCATGTCCCCGAATGCCTCTTTGTATCGCTCCATGAACTCAGCATCCTGCATATAGCTGCGCAAGGTGCTTTCACCAATTCCAGCGGCCTGTGCTGCTTCTGCCCGTGTGCGGCTCACAAGAAGCGCTTGCAAGGCTTTTTCTTTGCGCGGTGTCATATTTTTATCACTCCTTTCTTTCGTTGGTTTCTGCGGCTTTCTGGCGGTCGTAGAGCCTCATGAAGTCCGCAAGGTTCATTGTCACACGCCACGGCTCCCGGCTTCGTCGGTGAAATATGGCGGGTACGCCATCATGGAAATACCGGCTATCTCTCTCGGCCTGTTTCATCCACTCAGAAAGACGGACTTGCTCGCAGCGCTTGCACTCGATATGTATTCCCGGCAATCCCGCGAGGTCTGGAACCTCACCAAAAGACAGGGAACCGCCGCGCTCGATGTTGTACCCGTATTCACGGAGAACGGCGGCGAGCTCTCTTTCACCGTCTGCGCCTTTGCGCTGTGATGCTTTCCCGCTCGTGTCTTTCACCCCTTTCAATAAAGCTCCTCGTAAAATCGGAGTTCCCTAATTCTTCCGCTGAAAAAGTGGTTTATGTTCCGGTCGCAGTTGCGATATTTCGTAGCAAAATACTTGTCAATCAGTACAGGGTATGCCTCTGGATCAATATCGGCGTATAACCCGCCGCTGTATTCTCGGCTGATGAATGGCATATCCTGACAAATGCGCACGATCTGGCTTGCTTTGATGGCCGGATGCGGCCTCCCCATGTGCTTTTCGTACTGCTCGAAGTAGTACCGGAACACGGACAAGGCATCTTGCAAGCTGTAGACACTCTGCGGGTATACACTCGCGGTTATATCTGCGAATTTCTCAAAATCAAACGTCAAAATAACACCTCCGTCCTTGAAAACCCCGATAAGGAAAAGAAATATAATTCATTCTCTATGCAGGGGGTGGAACGGAACGCGATAGCGGCTCCGTTCCCTTATATCCCTTATATAGAAGAGGAATGATTTATCATTCCCTTTTACTCTCTATCTCTTACTCTATCTCTATCTCTTACTCTTAGTTACATTGTGACATTTTACCGTTACAATGTAACACCAGTGAGCGGAGATTTATTTCCCATCGTTACTTTGTAACGCTCTGCGTTCTCGCAACCGTCGCACTCTTGCCGCCGAATCGCTTTCGCTTCCCGTATTGGCTACGGCCTCGGGCAGAAAAAAGCTTTCGTCTGTAATGTTCTCAATGAGTTTATAGCGGCGCAGGGCTTCAATTGTGTTTGCGACATTGTCGGCATCTTCATCGATAGCAAACGCGATTTCTTTTGCAAAGGTTTCATCATACCCGTTATAGGAAATAACTCCGTCCGTGCGCAGGCTTGCAAGCTGCATTTTCAAATAAATTATGGTGAAGACCTCGCCGCCGGCCTGTTTCCTCAATCGGCGCATCCCCTCAGAATTGAAATACCCTTCTTTTAGTTTCAGCCACCAGAATTTTTTCTTGTCTTCTGACACTTGCTTAAATCTCCATTTCTAAAGTCTGAATTTGAAAAATTATTCTTTCTGCGTTCCATACGGTTTCCGTCGGGCGTTCAGCGCTAAAAATACCGACCTGCTCCGCCAGAATATTTTGATACGCTGTGCCGACGTCTGCGGCGGGCAGTTCCAAAAGCTTTTTCTTTAGACGCTTAATCTTGTCTTTCTTTTTTGCCGTTGAAATATCCGCCTTGAAAATTCCCTCTGCGACATCGTTCCCGAAATACTCCGCAAAGGCTGCATATTTCCCGGTTAGCATTTTTAGCTCCTTTCCACGGCATCCGCCGCGCATAGAATTTCTTTCGCCCTGTGCCGCATGGAGCGGACAAAACGCGCCTTTTCTTCCTCGTTTGCAGGAAGGTAATAGCCGGTCTGGTTGTCGCTCAGTATGGCCGCGCCCGCTCGTCTCTCGGCGGCAATCATAGCGCGGACGACTCGACCGTCAAGGCCGGTTATTCCCGCCAAATCTCGAAGCGGAACGGCGTTAGCCTGCCCGTAGCGCAGAAGATCAGCTATTTTCATTGGACAGGAACCTTTCCAGCTCGTCAAGGTTGATCAGCGTAAACGTATAGCTACCGTTTACGGGCTTGATCGTACCGTCTTTGACCCATCTGCGCAGCAGACGTTCGTTGATGTAAGTTCCGGGGTCTTGCGCCTTGATCTCTGCAACTGCTTTCGGAATAGTTCTAATTCGTACCATAGTAAACTCCTTTCAATTCAAAAAAATAAAAAGTGCCCACCGCTCACGCACTGTTACCATGCGTAAGTGATAGGCACAAAGGCACATTCAAAGGGGGATTTCTCCCCGTTTGTTTTGTCATTCAATTTTCTTCATTATATCACAGAAATTCAGATTTTGCAAGCTTTATGCGCGTTTTTTTCCAAGAATAGTGTCGCTGATGCAATCTGCAGTTTTGCGCTTTGCTTCGTCTATAGCGTGCGCGTATGTGTCGAGCGTTGTTGATACATCTGAGTGCCCAAGCATTCCGGCGACGGTCAACACGTCCACACCATTTGACAGCAAAATGGATGCTGCAGAATGGCGGAATAAGTGCGGGTTGATGTGCGGCAGGCCGTGTTTTTTGCAAAACTCGTCAAGATCAAGATTTACGTTTCCTGGGTTCTTCGGCGCACCATTCCATCTTGTGAATACAAGATTGTGGTTTTCCCAAAGATCGCCTAGTTTCAATCGTTCTTCCGTCTGGTAAGCCCGTAGCTTACGCAAAAGCGTCACCATTTCCGATGGAAGCGCTACACGGCGGCTGTTCCCTGTTTTTGTTGACCCGCTTTGAATGCCGGTTTCCGGTAAGTAAATCATGCTCTGATCGATCAAAATTTCACATTTCTCGAAATCTATTTTGTCCCACGTCAGCGCCAGCGCCTCCCCTCTCCGGCATCCCGTAGAGATGAAAAGGGTTATCAAGGCACGGAACGGAAGCGGCTCTGCTTCAAGGGCGGTAAGAACGGCTTTCAGCTGTTCAGGCTGCAGCGTCTTGCTTTCCCGAACGCGCTTATGCTTGGGCAGCGTCACCCGCTCAGCCGGGTTATATTTGATTATCATTTCCTTGTATGCTTGCCCAAGCACAGTGGAAATAATGGCGTGATAGTCCCGGATTGTTCCCGGGGACATCGGTTTATCATCCCCCGTCAGTTTGAAAAGATCTTTTCGCCCTAGATTTTTTTCAATAATGGCCGCATTCTGCCTTGTGATAGGTTGATTCTTGCATAGTCTGCGAATCAAATTCCCGTATACGCCGCATTTTCTCGCAAAATCGTTGCACGTCTCCCCATCTGGAATAAGCGTCTTAAAGTCAACTGCAGGAAGTGCGTAAACTTGCCATCGGGAAGCGCCCGGCTCTGAAAGCTTCTTGTAAAGATCATTCAAGGTCTTTGGACGAATTTCTTGTATTGGTATTTGCCCCATGTATTCGTTGATTCGTTCGGTTTGCCGACGGACGCGGGCTAGCGTTTGCGGCTTGTCTCCGCGCTGCTCCCTGATAGTGTAGCAGTATGCGGCATACTCCGCGAATGTCTGCCTGTTGTCTGCTTGGAACCCGTTTATCAGGTCTTGTTCAAACTCGGTCGCTACTCGTTGAAGCTCTCTGTTAAGCTCCCTCGCAGACATGGGTTTTTCTGGTTTCCACGTCTTGTAATGCCTGATTTGCCGATCGAGGGAATCACGGCCAAGCGTGACCGTGATTTTATACGTCGTGCCGTGCTTCCCTTCGATCTTCCTGATACTCGCCATTGTTTAAGCCCCTTTCCTGTCTCGAATGTTCATCACCCCTTCCCATTTGCAGCGACGGCAAAATGTCATAACGCCGCTGCAAATTGCGTCGGGGGTTAATTTGTGAAGTTTCTGGCCGCATACCGGGCAGCAATACCACAACTGTCCGTTTATCAACCTAACCACGCCGCCCTCTCCTTTCTTGGCGCACACTTGGCGCACAATTTCGGTAAATAGGCTGAAACAGGCTGTAGTTTTGGCGCACAGTTCAAGAGTAAAACGCCCAATTTTGCGTAGAAGCCCCAACGTTTTCGCGTGATTGGCAAGAATATTGTATATTCTTGGGGCAAATATTACAACTCGCAACATTGCACAAATTTAATAACTATTTTTCTCTGTTTCAGCCTAATATGCCTGTTTTTGTTGCCGCTTTTGTTCCTTCTCTAGTTTCTTGGCGCACATTCTTGGCGCACAAGTTGAAAATCAACGCCTCAATCATCAAATCTGAACACAAAGCCTTCCGGAAGTTTGTTTACTGCGATACCACCCATGCGGCAATCCGGGAGCGGACAGGTGAAGCAGCTAGCGCTGTAGGGACAGACCGTGCGGGGCTTTCGATACCGGTACGGTGACTTGGGCTTCTTGCCGTTGGCTGCGGCGCGTAAGTAGCGGACATTGCGCTTTGTCACGCCGAGCCGCTGGGCAATCTCGCAGGTGCTGAGCCCCTGCCGGTACAGCCGCATGACCTCAGCCTGCTTGCTGGTCATGGTGCTGCGCCTTCAATTCACGATTATGCGCTTCTTCGTCTTCCACGTTAGCCTTTGCCCGTGCTGCGCTTTCGAGGTACTGCTGTACGCAGGGAGCATCACCGTGTCCGGCGTGCAGGTGATATTCCAGCTGCGCGTCTGCGAGTAGGTCATCGGCGATCCACAGGTTATTCCGTATTGTTTGCGCGGCGTGTTTGTCAAGCGTTTTTTGCTCTCGGTCACTTAAAAACGCATCGATAAGGTCATAAATCAGCTGCTCGGCCTGATCGATTTTCAGAAATGCGCTGTCAAGCGCTGTTTCAATCGTCACGCGTTCTTCTCTTGTCGTTCTGGAAATGAACATATCAATTTTCCTCCTTCGTCTGCACAACAGGGAGCATTTGCAGCGTGTCTGCGGTAAGAGAAACCAACTGCTCAACTGCAAACAGCGCTGCGCCCAGCGCGTCAAAATTTTCTTCCATCCACTCGCGGGCGGCCTTGTCCAGATCGCCGCCGGTCTCCTCTGCGTACTCTTCCAGAATTCCCTCGCAGGTCAGACCGTGAGTCATCGGTTCAAGCACGTGTTCAAGAAGCCCATGCGCAGATACGGCGTTCAGTTCAGCGCCGAACAGTTCCGCTTTGAGCGCGGCGGGGGCAATGATATATCTTTCGTCCATAATTGCCCTCCCGTTACGCTACAACAAATCTTCGTGAAGTAGTCGAGCGGGTGAAGCGCTCGGCAAGCTCGGGCATTGCCTTCTTGAACGCCGTGCTGTCAAAGCGGCTGCTGGTTACGGTCTTCCAAGTGATCTTGTAATCCGCACCCGTCAGCGTGTCGGCGTCAATGGCGGTCATGTGCGCCTTGATGGCATCCTGCGCGGCTTTGATCTCGGCGGTCAGCTCGTCGGCCATGCGGCGAAGTTCGCGAAGCTCGTTGACCTTGCTCTGAATTTCTGTGTTGCTCATGGAAATACCCCTTTCAATTTTCGGCGGGGCGTGGTATACTGACCGCGACCCCTTTTGTGGTTGCGTCCTGCGTGTGCTTTCCACGGCGTGCAGGACGCTTTTCTTTTGTTTGGGAACTCCGGCGGCGGGCGGCTCTGAGTATCTAGCCCTTTGGGCGTTTCTCTCAAGCTTCTCCGTTCCCGCTCTTACGTTGTCGCGTTTGTGTTCGACCTTCGCCGTGTCCCCTCAACTCATGGCCTTATTATATCATATTGCTAGCAATATACAAGACGGAATAATGCACTAATATATTGCTAGCAAACGTTCCTAGTTTGTTCATTATGCTATATTGCTAACAATATAGTAATGTGATATTATATTAGTGGGAGGTGATGAAGTGGCCATTAAAAGCGATGCGAACCGCCGGGCAGTCGCAAAGTACAAGAAAGAAAACTACGACCAAATACAGCTGCGAGTACCTAAAGGGAGAAAGGATGAAATTCAGGCCCACGCCGAAGCGCAGGGCGAAAGCACGAACGGCTTTATCAACCGCGCGATCTCGGAGACGATGGAACGGGACGGGAAGCCGAAAACGGATTGACAACGGCGGGAAACGCCGTATAATGAAAACATGGAGGGATGAAACAATGTTAGACGAAAAAGATTTGCAGTATCTCGCAGGGATGGAAAAACGCATGAACGCGCACATGGTGGAGCTTGCAGACGAGGCGCGGCGCGGGGCTGTGCATGATATGCAAGTGATCATCGAAAATACGATCATGCCGAGCCTCAAACTTCTGGCCGAAGGTCAAAAGACGATCTTGGAGACGATGACGCCGAAAACACGGGTTGACGAACTCGAGGACGAAATGCAGCTGTTAAAAGCTGTTATCCGGTCGCAGTCAGAGCGAATCGCGGCGCTTGAAAAGCGTCTTGCTTAATACGATGTTTTGCATATGCCGCTGTGGGGCTTGTACGGCCTCACAGCGGCGTTTTTTATTCTCCCGCATAAACGAGCGGGTATATGGCATCTGGCGGCGTGTGCGGCGTTATAACAGCCACACAGCAAACGAACGTTCGTGTTTCTTCAAGGGTCCATCAGCGGAATTTCGCTGATGAACAGCAAAAGGAGCGGGAGGCCTTTCCCGCTCCTTTCGTCTATATTTAGGGCTAAGAACAGATGGTCAGCACGCCGCAGGTGCTTTAGCAGCGTACCTGCGCAGTACCTCGCGCAGGATTTTGCAAAGCTGCAAAGGGTAGGAAGCCCCGCACGCTTTGCCGACGGACACCGGGGCTTTCTCCCGGCTGTTGGCCTGTTACACCATCCTTTCGTTTTCATTCTTCAAACGCCTCTCTAAAGCACTGTTCCAGCGCGTTTTTGCTGCCCGCTGCTGCAGGCTTCAAGAACGGCTGCGCTTCCTGTCTCGACGTTCCAAGCTCCACATATGGAGCATATTCAACGTTTGTACCGACATAAACGGATAATTCATCATCATTCGGTGCTGCTCCGCTGTATTCGCCCGTCTGAATCACACCGTTTTTGGGCTTGTCGGCCTTGTACGACTGCACTGCAGGCTTTCGCCCAGCGAGTGCCAACGTGATACTGTTGCGCAAAAGGCCGGTGTCTACCGTCGCAAGCTGCTTTGCGGCTCTCTCTACCACCATACCGCACATCGTAAGCGCTTTCAACGCCCGCGACTCGATTTCCTCTTTGCATTCCGCACTATGGTCTTTGAACTCAATACTGTCCAATGCATTCCCTTCCTTTCCGGGCGTATCGCTTACGCCAGTGACACACCCCTTTGCAGAATTTCGCCTCGCAGCGGGTCAAACAGCACCCGCGCCAGCGTTTGGCCGTCAACGACAAGATTCACCTGTGTCAGCGGGTTCGGCTGATTGTTGGCAAGCAGGCCATTCACAACGCCGACGGAAGACTTCGCCGCGCCGGACACAGAGAAGGACGTTGTGCCGAAGTTCATTTGATACTCGATATCTTTCTGAACGCCGGTCATCTCGCGGTCGAACCCCTGTCCAAGTCCCTCTGCCATATAGCCGCCGATTCTGGCAAATACTTTGGACGGGGACGAAATCTCGAGAATGCTTTCCACGCCACTGACCAGCCCATTCACGGCTTTTCCTACGCCAGTTTTTAGGCCGTTCCATGTATTTAGAATACCGTTTTTTATCCCGCTCACAATATTGCTGCCGATGCTGCCCCAGTCATAATTGAGGAACGTGTCGACGATCGACTTGATCAGTGTTGGCACGGCCTGAACGAGATCCGGGATCGCGCTGATAAGGCCCTCAATGAGCGCCATAATGATTTTAGGGCCGGACATGATGATCTCCGGAAGATTATCAAGGATTCCCTGCACAATTCCAATAATAAGCTTTGGCGCAGTCTCAGTAAGCTGTGGAATGGATTTAATCAGGCCATCGATCAGCGACATAACAAGTTTTACGCCGGATTCGATGATTTTGGGAAAGTTTTCAATAAGTGCGGTAACGAGATTCTCGATAATTTTAGGCGCAACTTCGAGCAGACGCGGGACAG
>ERZ780032.856-NODE-856-length-11133-cov-4.559939_pt1 | contig 11133 bp, 10 predicted proteins | sample MGYA00511856_ERZ780032 | MGnify/ENA primary metagenome ERZ780032 (study PRJEB29588, sample SAMEA2147983) | human gut metagenome | biome: human gut; feature: human-associated habitat; material: faeces | place: Denmark | collected 2008/2010 ...
TAAACCTTCGGTTTTCATCCTTGAATTGCAAGAAAATCTGCTCGAAACTGCACCGATCTCATTTTAGAAACACACGATAGCGGCAATCAGGGCGATTTGATTATTCGTAGGCTTGCAGCTTCGTCAGCGTCTCCTGATACCAGCTGTCAAAGCATTCATCCGTGAGAAACTCCGCTTCAGCTTCCTCTGCGCTCATCCCCGCGGCGATTCGCTCGACGACGATGGCACGGTCTGCCGCGGCTTTGTCGCTCAATGCGTATTCCAGCACTTTGCGCGCCGCTTGACAGCCCTCAAACGCCAGCGGTGTGTACAGGCGATTCTCATTGATCGTCGCGACCGCACCCGTCAGCACCTGCTCGACGACGGGGGAGAGCGTCAGTCCGGCGGCCTTGATGGTATCCATGTTGTTTGCCGCCTTTGTCACCGGCATGTAGCCCGAACCGACGGAGAAGCTGATGTCGTTTTCCGGCAGGGTGAACCACTTGAGGAACTCCACGCTCGCGCGCACTTTCGCTTCATCGCCCGCCGTGACGACCATGCCGGCGCCCTGCTGGACAGCAAACGATTCGCCATCCGCAAACTTCGGGCAGGGGAGCACTTTCAGCGTGATGTCATGGCTCTCGGTGTCGCTGGTTATGACACGGGAGGGGAAGAACGTGCCGCTGGAGGATGAACCGACGTAGCACAGCAGGTTGCCCGTCTTGATATCGTCGCTGCGGAAGCGCCCGGCAGCACTGAAATAGCCCTTGATGAACGGGACGTAGTAGCTGTCCCAGAGCTTGCGGATGATATCGCGGTCGAAATGCAGCGTAAGACGCCCATCGCCATCCACCTCGAAGATGGTGCAGCCCAGCTCCTGCGCGCCGATGAGCAGATAATTCGCCATTGCGTCGCGCCCGAAGAGGGCCTTGCCGTCATCAGGCGTGGCGGTCTGCGCGTCTGTCCAGTTGTAGTAGCGCTCGGCGACGGCAAGCAGACCCTCGATGGTGAGCATCTCGCTTTCCTGCGTGCCGGTTGCCTCGGCAAAAGGCTGCCAGTCCGTTTCATTCAGGAAAAGCAGCTCGGTAGACTTGGCAACCGGGAAGATTTTGATGCTCCCAGTCTGTCCGAAGTCGCCTTCAGTGAGATAATTATCGACATATGCGGCGCGTTCGTCCGCTGTTAGATACCTGCTGACATCAACGACCAGCCCCAGCTTGTCCAGTGCGTAGGCGGTGTCGGCGTAGGCGGAGAAGATGTTCGGCATTGCTGCCGCGCCGACTTTTCCCTCGGCGGACTGCATGACGCTGGCTTCCAGCTCGTTCACGCTGCCTTGGCTGTACGCCTCAACAATGATGCCCTTTTCCTTGCCAACCGTTTCGTTGAAGGTTTTGACGAGCGTATTGAAACTCTCCAGCAATGTACCGTTGTAGTATGTCCAGACCGTAATGCTGATGGGCTGCGGTGCAGCGCTATCCGATGAACATCCCGTGCAGAGCAGCAGGACGATGATGCAGAGCAAAGCCAACAGGTATTTCAAATTCTTTTTCATCATGTGAAAAACTCCTCTCGCCGGCGAATTCCGACGGGAATCAGTATAGCGCGTTTTCGCAGGAAATGCAAGGCTTTGCACGTCTAAGCGAGCGGATTTTCGGAAAAACTTACATTATAGATGAAAAAAAGATAAATGAAAAATACGCCGGAGGAAAGTCCTTCGGCGCAGGGCAATTGCATCAACCCTTTATTCTACTGATGAGACGCTCCGTGACGATCCGCATGTCCTCCGTCGTGCCAATCGTTACGCGCAGATACGACCGCAGGAGCGGCGTGCTAAAGTGGCGGACAAGGATGCCGTCGTCGCGCAGAAGCTGCTGAATCGGCGCGGCATCATTTTCCGATGCCTTAACGAAGAGGAAGTTTGTGCGGCTCTTGAGGACGGGAATGCCCGCGTCCGCTAATGCTTGGCGGCAGATATCGCGGTCATGGCAGATGGTGGCGACGATGCGCGCAGTATACGCCGTGTCCAGCTCGGCTTCGCGCGCGGCGGCTTGTGCCAGGCGGTCAACCGGGTAGCTGTTGAAGCTGTCGCGGATGCGCTTCATGGCAGCCATCAGGCGCGGATGCCCCAGCGCATAGCCGACGCGCATTCCCGCCAGAGCGTGACTCTTACTGAACGTGCGGGTAATTATTACGTTGTCAAATTCGCGCAGGAGCGGTACGGCGACTTCCTCCGCGAATGCCGCGTACGCCTCGTCAATCAGCAGCACTTCGCCGCAGTCGCGCGTGTACGTCGCCAAATCTCGCAGCACATCCAGTGGGAGCGCTATGCCGGTCGGGCCGTTCGGGTTCGCCAAGGCAATGGGGCAGGCAAGGCGCAGACCATCCACATCCACCGAAAAATCGGGCTTCATCGGCACAGAAGCGACTTTTGCACCGTACAGATTCGCATAAACTGGATAAAACGAGTACGTCACCGCCGGAAGGGCGACGGTTTTGCCCGCGAAAAACGCCGCAAACGCAAACGCCAGCACTTCGTCCGAGCCGTTGCCGCAGAACACCCAGTCCGCCGGGACACCCTCGACGGCACTGATGGCTTCGCGCAAGGCAGTCGCATCCATGTCCGGGTACAGGCGCAGGGACGCGGCATCGAACGAGCGCAGCACCTCAGCCACGCGCGGCGACGGCGGATACGGATTCTCGTTCGTGTTGAGCTTGATAAACTTTCGGTTTTTCGGCTGCTCACCTGCAACGTAGGGAGTCAGGCGCAGCGCTAATTCGCTCTCATACATACTCATGTCCTCCTGACCGGCACGCCCTCGCGCGCCAGATATTCTTTCAAGTCGCTGATTTTCAGGATGCCGAAGTGGAACAGCGTCGCGGCGAGGGCGGCATCAGCGTGCCCGACGGTCAGCGCGTCGCGGAAGTGCTCCATTTTGCCCGCACCGCCGCTGGCAATCACCGGCACGCCGACTTCATCCGCAATAGCGCGCGTCACATCCAGTGCGAAACCGTCGCCCACGCCGTCGCAGTCCATGCTCGTCAGCAGAATTTCACCCGCGCCGCGCTTCACGCCTTCTGCCGCCCATTCCAGTGCGTCCAGCCCTGTGTTCTCGCGCCCGCCGCGAACGTACACGTCCCAGCCGCCGCCAGCACGCGATTTTACATCCATTGCCAGCACGATGCACTGACTGCCGAACCGCAGCGCGCTCTCGGTGATGAAATCTGGGTTGCGCACGGCGGGCGAGTTGATGCTCACCTTGTCTGCGCCCAGCCGCAGCAGCGCGCGAATCTGGTCGATGTCGCTGATGCCGCCGCCGACTGTGAATGGGATGAACACCTGCTCCGCCACACGCGACACCACGTCCAGCATCGTGCCGCGCTTCTCGTAGGATGCGTTGATGTCCAGCAGTACCAGTTCGTCCGCGCCTGCTTCATTGTAGCGCACCGCGGCTTCCACCGGGTCGCCCGCGTCGCGGATATCCACGAAGTTCACGCCCTTGACCACCCGACCGTCGCGGATGTCCAGACAGGGGATGATGCGCTTGGTCAGCATGATTTGTCCCCCTTCCACTGCGCAAATCGCCGGAGCATATTCAGCCCGACTTCACCTGATTTTTCCGGGTGAAACTGCGTTGCCATCACGTTTCCGCGCTGTATGGCGGCGGTGAAAGTCTGCCCGTAAGTACAGGTGGCAGTCGTCCATTCCGGCGACACATCCGCCATACAGTAGCTGTGGACGAAATAGACAAACGGCGACTTTCCGCCGTCAAAGAGGACGCACGGGCGTGTGTCGAGCGTATTCCACCCCATATGGGGGATTTTTAGCCCCGCGTCATGGAATTTCGTGATGGTGCCGGGGAACAGCCCCAGACCATCGTAGAAGCCATTTTCCTCGCTGTGCTGGAAGAGCATCTGCATTCCCAGACAAATGCCGAGGATGGGTACGCCTGCATCGGCGGCGGAGAGAATGGCGCGGTCGAGATGGAGCGCACGGATGCGGGTCATGGCATCGGAAAACGCGCCGACGCCGGGGAGGATGATGTGGTCGGCGGTGGAAAGGGCGGAGGGGGTGTCGGTGATGAAGCAGGGGACGGCAAGGAATTCGAGCGCCTTTTGGACGCTGCGGAGATTGCCCATGCCGTAGTCGAGGATGGCAATCATGGGGGAAAACACCTCCTTGGGGAAAAATTCGGAAGGGGGAAGGGGAAAAAAAGCAACACGCGGAAGAATTATGGTAGTGAAACCAACTCAATCGCGCGAAAGGGGTCAAGGGGAAAATTTCCCCTTGCAGGGTCAAGGGGGGACTTCGTCCCTTTTCGTCTGTCCCTTGTGGGGTTTGGGGCAACGCCCCAACTGTTTTTCGGGCGCTCAATTCAAAGAGAACAGCCCGCAAAGGCGCAGGCAGCGAAGCGTCCCTGCCAGTAACTTCGCGCTTCCTCAGAAGCGCCCCCAAGCTGCTCTTTCGACTATTGATGCTGTGTCGCGCCAGATGGGCGCGACCAAATGGCTGGTCTTTCAAGCATAGCTGCTTTTTTCTGAAAGCAGGGAATTTCGCCTCTGCGGAGGCGACCAAAGGGCATGAAAACAGACGAATGTCTGCGGTCGCCCTTTGGAAACCTTCGGGTCGCACCCATGTTTATTGGCTTTTACCGGGACAGAACCAAACAAATCAACACATTAGCGTATTAAAGCAAAAAGTTCTGGAAAAAGGCAGGGATTCCTCTCTGCCTTTCCAAATACCTTAGCGATACAGCACTTCGTGGCGCTTCGGACCGTTGGAAACCATCTTAATCGGCACACCGCACGCATTCTCGATGAACTCCACATACTTGCGGCAGTTTTCCGGCAGCTCGTCATACGACTTCACGCCGCGGATGTCGCACTTCCAGCCGGGCAGCTTCACATACACCGGCTTGCAGCGCATCAGCGTCGGGGTCGCCGGGAATTCCGTAATCTGCTTGCCGTCCACTTCATAGGCGACGCACACCGGAATCTCGTCCAGATAGCCCAGCACATCCAGATTCGTCAGCACAACCTGCGTCGCGCCCTGCACCATCACACCGTAGCGCGTCGCCACCGCGTCGAACCAGCCGACATCGCGTGCACGGCCTGTCGTTGCGCCGAATTCGCCCGCGTCACCGCCGCGGCGGCGCAGCTCGTCACCCGCAGCACCGTCCAGCTTGGAGACGAATGCACCCGCACCCACGCAGGACGAATACGCCTTCGTGACACACACAATGTCCGTCATGTCGCGCGGAGAAACGCCCGCACCCACGCAGCCGTAGCCCGCCAGCGGCGAGGACGACGTCGTGTAAGGATAAATGCCGTGGTCGGGATCGCGCAGAGAGCCAAGCTGACCTTCCAGCAGGATAGTCTTGCCCTCCTTGTTCGCCTGATAGAGGAAGTGCGTCGTGTCCGCGACCATCGGGCGAATCTTCTCCGCCAGACCCTGCAGATACGGCACCAGCTCGTTCACATCAATCGGCGGCTGATGATACAGGTGCTCCAGCAGCACATTCTTCTTCACCAGCGCGATTTCCAGCCGCTTGCGCAGCAGCTCCTCGTCGTACAGCTGGCAGACCTGAATGCCCACCTTCGCGTATTTATCGGAATAGAACGGCGCAATGCCGCTTTTGGTGGAGCCGAACGCACTCTTGCCCAGGCGCTCTTCCTCCAGCTTGTCAAATGCGATGTGATAGGGCATCATCACTTGGCAGCGGTCGGAAATCATCAGCTTGGGCATCGGCACGCCGCGGGACGTGAGAGATTCCAGCTCGCTCAGCAGCGCCTCGATGTTCAGCGCCACGCCCGGTCCGATGACGTTGACCACATTTTGATGGAAAACGCCGGACGGCAGCAGATGCAGCGCAAATTTGCCGTATTCATTGATGATGGTGTGACCCGCATTCGCGCCGCCTTGGAAGCGGACGACCACGTCGCTTTCTTCCGCAAGCAGGTCGGTCACCTTGCCCTTGCCTTCGTCGCCCCAGTTAGCGCCTACAATGGTACGAACCATTTGGAACATCCTCCTTGAGCGGCAGACAGAAACCTCTGCCGCAATTTTCGGCATTACGTCTTATTATGCAGCATGTGTCAGCCGATGTCAAGCGAAAAACAAAAGAAAGCCGAGCAAAATGTTTTTTTTTAACGAAATTCCGAATGTTCGGCTTTTGATTTTCTCATCGGATTTTCATGACACGGCGGAAAAAGTATGCTATAATGATGAAAACTCGCTGTGCAAAGGGGGAAAATGCGGTGGAGAACTTGATTCCGCGCTGGTATCGGGAACTGGAACTGTTTCGCGGCGTAAAGCCGCTGCTGGTTCTGGAAGGGTGCGTGATGGATCAGGTACGCGTGCCGGTGACGGGTTCGGTGGCGGAGGATACGCTGCTGCCGCTGAGCGCGTTCCTGAATGCGTATTTGTCCGATGCCGGGTATGAGCAGGTGGTGTTCTATTCCAATCTGGTGGGGCTGATGAACCCGTATGCGCCGGAGATGCTGGATAATTTCGCGAAAACGAATCAGGCGGAAGTCGTCAGCGGGGCGATTCCGGCGGAGTTCAAGGGGAACGACGCGAATACCGCGCCGAACATCATCCGCCGCGCCATGATGCAGGGCAAGCACGCGACCGCCGTCGTGATGGAGATGGCGAGCCGCTATATCGTCACGCCTGACCGCCTCGACCAAATGGAGGTCAACAGCTTTAATCTCCTGCTGCAAGCGTCGCTGTCCGCCGCGACCGTCCGCACGGCGCAGGGAAAGCTGCCGAATCTGCTGATTTTGCTGGTCAACAAGCTCAACGACCTGCCCGCGTGGTTTTATCTGGACAACCCTGTTTGCAAGACGATTACGCTGGAAGCGCCCGATCGCGATGAGCGGATGCGGTTCCTGAGCGGCAGCGCGTGGCCATCGTTCTTCGATGCGGCGGTGTACCGCACGGACATGCCCTATTATCAGCAGCATCCGGACGATTTGCGCAAGCTGCGGGAAAAGTTCGTTGGGCTGACCGAAGGCATGAGCTTCACCGAGCTTGATGCGCTCCGCCGTATGAGCCGCAGCCAGTGCGCGCCGATTCGCGACCTGTGCAGCATTGTGGATTTGTACAAGTACGGCATCCATGAAAATCCGTGGGCGAAACTGTCGATGGAGAGCCTCAAAACGGCGAAAGCGGACTTCCAGAAGCGCATCAAAGGGCAGGACACGGCGCTTGAACGTTCGCTGGATGTCATCAAGCGCGCTGTGACGGGGCTGAACGGCGCGAATTCCTCCGGCACGGGCAAGCCCAAGGGCGTGCTGTTCTTCGCCGGGCCGACCGGCACGGGCAAGACCGAAACCGCCAAGGCGCTCGCGGAAAAGATTTTCGGCGACGAAGCCGCCTGCGTCCGCTTTGACATGAGCGAATACGGGCAGAGCCATTCCGACCAGAAGCTGCTTGGCGCACCGCCCGGCTATGTCGGCTACGAGGCGGGCGGGCAGCTGACCAACGCCGTCAAGAAGAACCCGTTCTGCATTCTGCTGTTTGACGAAATCGAGAAGGCGCATCCGTCGATTTTCGACAAGTTCCTGCAAATTCTGGAGGACGGGCGATTGACCGACGGGCAGGGTCACACGGTCTATTTCTCTGAGACGATTATCATCTTTACCAGCAATCTGGGTATGTACGTCAAGGATGCGCTGGGGCAGCGGCACCAAAACGTGTCGTATGACATGCCGTATGACGAGGTGACGCGCCGCCTGCGCGAAGCCATCGGGGACTACTTCAAGCTGGAGCTGGGGCGTCCCGAAATTCTCAACCGCATCGGCGAGAACATCGTCATCTTCGACTTCATCCGCCAGGAGGCAGGGCAGGCGATTCTCCGCGCGCAGGTGGACAAGCTCATCCGCCGCCTGAAGGAGCAGAAAAACCTGACGCTCGTCATCCCGGATACGAGCTACCAGCAGCTGTCCGACGCGGCGCTGGCGGATTTGACCAACGGCGGGCGCGGCATCGGCAATCAGGTGGAAGCACTGCTGATCAACCCGCTTTCGCGCTACCTGTTTGACAGCGGCATTATCGAAAACGCGACGGTGACGGTGGATGCTTTCGAGACGGCTGCCCAGCCGCCCGCGCTCCGCTGCACCACAACCAAGGAGGAAAGCACATGACAGGCTATTCACCGCGCCGTCGCGGGTCGATACTCAGCGACATGGCGGATATTGCGCAGGACTTGTGGGCAAGCGTTCCCGAAACCGTTCCGGCGGAAAAACCGACCGCTGTTCGGGACGAACCGACCGCGCCCCACGCACCGCAAACCGCGCAGAATCCCGCGAAATCCGCCGATTCAGCACCCAAAGCCACCTATGCGGACGAAAAATCGCTGCCCTTTACCGAACTATGGAAAGTGGCGGATGAGCCCATCGACTGGACGGAAGTGCTGTCCTCCCCAATACCGACTGACGGTCTGGTTTCGGCGGAAAAGTGGGCACTCTACCGCCAATATGCCGACAAAGTGCTCTCCGGCGACACGGCGGCATACCTTGGTGTCCTGAAAGCCGTTGACCCGATGAGAGACCTTGCGCCCTACACGTCGTCTCTCTCCGTTGCGACGCGCGATGCGGACGTGATGCTGGCAACGTTTGCCGTGCGGGACGACCTGCTGGACAGCGACGGCGAACACTACTTGTGCGGCTTGTCGCTGCGGATCGCGCGGGACTTGTTCGCGACGCTTCCCGTGACGCACGTCATCGTGACCGCGACGCAGAAGGAGCAGCCCATCAAGCGCGTCGATTTCCCGCGCAGCGCCATGCAGAACGCGCGCTTCCAGTTTGTTGACCCGGTGGCGTTTGTGGGGCAGTTGAAGGAAGCATGAGCAAGTATAATGCCCTCTGGGACTATGTGCGTTTCCAGTCTGCGCCGCTGCTGACGCTTTCCTTCGATGAAATTCAGCAAATAGCGGGTATCCCAATTGACCATTCATTTCTGCAATATAAGAAGGAATTGGCGGCATATGGCTGGCAAGTCCAGAAAATCTCCATGAAGGAAAAAATAGTTCGCTTTGCCAAAATAGATCCCTGAACCCGCATTTCAGCCCGCTGGCGAAAGAAACGTCAGCGGGCTTTTTTCTCTCCAAATTCGCGAAAAAACAGCCCCCTGCTTCGACGCTTTTGCCCGCTTGATTGCCGTATTATGATTCCCTACGGCAAGGGAGGGGACAGGCATGACCGAAGTGCTGACACGGGAGAAAAAGGCGGCATGGACAGCATGGCGGAGCGCATACAAAAGCGGCACGGGGCGGAAAATCCTGCGGCAGGCGGGCAGAATCCTGCTGGGGGCTGCGCCGGGGTTCGCACTCGCGTTCTCGGACATATGCGGCGTGTCGGCGGGGGCGTGGGCGGCGTACGGCATGGCGGCAGCGTCTTGCGGGCAGGTGACGTACCCGGTGTCACTGGGCATCGCGGCGGCGTTTTTGATGCGGATGCTCTGGGGACTGACGACGCGCTGGGAGCTGCTCATCGGCGCGGTGCTGGTGCTGCTCTCGCCGCATGTGCTTAGGCAGAGAAACGGCGCGTTCCCGCTGATTGCGACGGGCTTGGCGCTGCTGCCGGGGGCAATCATCGGCGTGTGGCAGGGGTCGGCGGCGACGCTGCTCTTTGGCATCGGCACCATTCTGCTGGGAACGCTCTCCGCGCCGGTCATGCGCCGCGCGATAGAGAGCATCCGCGGCGGAAGAAGTTTCGAGACGCTCGAAAGCCGACTGTCGGTTGGGTATCTGCTGCTGATGCTGCTGTGCGGCGGCGCGCGGATGATGCTGCCGTATATAAACCTTGGCGTGACGGCGGCGGGGCTGATGACGATGGCGGCAGCGGTGTATCTGGGGGTGTGCCCTGGCTGCGTGATGGGGCTGATGGCGGGCGTGACGCTGGCTTTGCAGGGACTTCCGCTGAGCGTGACGGTCGCGCTGTCGCTGGGCGGTTTCCTCGCTGGCATGGGGCAGATGACCGGGCGGCGGATGGTGCCGTGCGTACTGTTTGCGCTGGGAACGGGCGGAATGCTGGCGTACACGGGAACAATCGCGTGGGGAGCCTTGGGCGCGGCGGCCTTTCGTCCGCTCACCACGGTTGGGGTTGCGCGGCGGCTGCTGCTCCGCTCATCATGGGCGTGCTGCCGCGGGAGGCAGACGAGTATCTCCGCCAGCAAACGCGGCGGTTTCATCCGCTGCCCGATGCGCCGGGGGATGCGTATGCTGCCTATGCCCTCCGCCGCTGGGAAAAGACGGTCGGCGATATGGCGCGCGCTGTGCCGTCGCCCGTGGGACTGGGCGAAAAGCGCACGCCGCAGTGGTGGGAAGAGCATCTGTGCGCCTCCTGCCCGGAGCGGGCAGTGTGCGGGTGTATGAACACAGAATTGGGACAGAGCCGCGCCGAATACATCTGGAAAGCGCACGAGGCGTCGGACGAGGTGTGGGCACAGCGGCTTGAATCACTTCGGGGACTGGGGTGCGCGCGGCTGTATCAGCTGATGGACAGCATGAATCTGCTGCGCGCTGAGAACGCGGACGAGCAGCGCATTATCCGGCGAGCGTGTCAGCAGCGAGACATGCTGGTGACGCATCTCACTGCGCTTTCGGGCAGCGCAAGGCATCTGGCGGCGCTGTCCAGCGGCGAAAGCTGGTGGGATGAGCAGTACGCGCGCAAGCTCCGCCACGCCTTGGCGGAGGAGGAAGCAATGGCGCGCCTGTCGTTCGTGCGGCAGGTGGATGGGCACTTGCAGGTAGCCTATGAACTGCACGGCGCAGGCAGCGCGGATGAGCAGGCGGCGCAGCTGTGCGGCATCACAAGCCGATGCCTTGGCAAGCCGATGACGATTGCCGAGCGCGAGCGGGCGCATGTCCGCCTGACGGAAATGCCGCTGATGATGGTGGAGGCGGGTGCGGCGAGCCGGTGCATCGCAGGCGCGGATATTTGCGGCGATACGTTTTCACTGGGGCAGTTGCAGGACGGGCGATTCGTGGCGGCGCTGTCCGACGGCATGGGGCACGGGAATCAGGCGGCGCTGGAATCGCGTCAGGCGGTGGAGCTGCTGCGGATGTGTCTGGATGCCGGGTATGACCGCGCGCAGACGCTTACGGCGGGGGAAGGCCAGGGGATGGGGGGGGGGGGGGGGGGGGGGGGGGG
>ERZ780032.865-NODE-865-length-11077-cov-3.065687_pt1 | contig 11077 bp, 9 predicted proteins | sample MGYA00511856_ERZ780032 | MGnify/ENA primary metagenome ERZ780032 (study PRJEB29588, sample SAMEA2147983) | human gut metagenome | biome: human gut; feature: human-associated habitat; material: faeces | place: Denmark | collected 2008/2010 ...
ACCTAAATTGAAACTAAAAGAAATACAAGAAATTTTTATAAGAAATAATATAAAATATATTATTTCAGATTTCTCGGATGAAGTTACTCCGACTTGGTTAAAACCGCCAGTAATTTTATCTAATGAAGATGCAAAAAGTAATATAACAGATAGTAATAAGTGTCGTATTAAAAATTGTCATACTTACGCAAATGGTATTTTTTATTTATGTCCATTATCTTTTTATATGGATTATTCAGAAACAGGATATTTATTAGTAAAAGAGGAAGCTGTTGATGTATTAAATGGAAAGTCTTCTCATGCAATTACACAAGAAATGATAAATTTTTTAACCAAGGATACTTATAGCACATGTAATTATTGTCGCCTCCCAGATGATAATGATTTTGTTTTACCGGCGATACAAGTAGGAGAACAATAGATGATACCTAAAAGAATATTTTATGTTTGGGGTTATGGCGAGTTAAAGTCACAGGTTGCCAATATATGTATAGAAAATTGGCGAATGATGTTACCTGAATATGAAATAATAGAAGTTAATGAGAAAACGACTGAATGGTTTAATTTTGATTATGAATACAATAATTGTCTATGGTTCAAGACTGTATATGATTTAAAAATGTGGGCGTATGTATCTGATTATATAAGAGTTAAGGTTTTATATGACCACGGTGGCATATATTCTGATACTGACATAACTATATATAAAAATATTGATAAATTTTTAAATAAAAAAATGTTTTTGGGAAATCAAATAAATAATATCCCTGATTTAGCATTTTTCGGTGCAGAAAAAAATCATCCATACCTCTTGGATATGATTGAATTTTATAATAAAGAAATATGGAAAGATTCAAATTATATTATAATAAATATATTTCGAAAGATTCTTAAGGATAAGTATAGAGTTTATTATGATAATTCTAAAATTTATGATTATGATGATATAACGATTTATCCAAGCGAGTATTTTTTTCCATATTTTTACACCGAAAATTTTACTCATAATATGATTACCACTAATACACATACAGTCCATTGGTGTAATGCATCTTGGATGATAAAGAAAAATTTGTTTTTCTTATCAAATAAACACCGTATTCCATTAAAGGTATTGTTAAAACAGTTACAATTTATTGAGAAACATGATAAAGAGGCAAATAAAAAGATTAAAGTTCAGCAGATACAGCAGGAGAGATTGTAGAATATGGATGTAATTTTGAATGATAATAATAAAATGCCAAGTTTAGGATTTGGAACCTGGCATTTAGCCGGTGAAAAAGGTATAGAAGTTTTTAAAACAGCAATAAAATTAGGGTATAGATGTTTTGATACAGCAGAAGCATACGGTAATGAGAGCGAACTTGGTATTGCTATAAATGAATGTATTCGCGATGGCTTAATCAAAAGAGAGGATGTGTTTATAGCTACAAAAATCAATCCTCATAATCCCATAGGTTATAACAATACCATAAAAGCATTTAACAATTCTCTTGAAAGATTAAACTTAGATTATATAGATTTGTATATGATACATTGGCCAAATTTAGTCGTAGATGATAGTTGGAAAAATTTAAACGCTGAAACTTGGCGTGCTATGGAAGATTTACAGAAGCAAGGGAAGATTCGTTCCTTAGGAATCTCGAATTTTATGATCCATCATATTAAAACATTGCTTAATACTGCTAGAATTTTACCTGCGATAAATCAAATTAATTTTAATCCAACTTGGCAGCAGCGAGAATTAATAAAATATTGTAATGAGAAAAATATTCAAGTTGTTGCCTGGGCTCCTGTCGTGAGAATAAAAGATTGGAATAAGAAAATTTTGAATCAAGTTGCAGAAAAATACAATAAATCTGTTCCTCAAATTTGTTTGAGATATTGTTTGCAAAACAATGTTATTCCATTATCCTGTAGTAAAAATCCGGACCATATGAAGGAAAACTTAAGTGTTACTGAGTTTAGTATTAATCAAGAAGATATGAAGATTTTGGATACATTGAATTCTCATCCTTGGGATCATGATAGTCAGCCTGATTGTTTATACGAAATTTTTAGGCAAAGAGAACTTTTGTCACAAAAAAAACATGTAATTAAAGAAGCTTTTTATTTGTTTAATTTTTTTAAAATTTTACAAATAATAAGAAAATCTGAAAATTGTGTATTATTTTTGTTATTTGGAATTATTCCACTCTTAAAGTTTAAGAATATAAATGAACAAAAGACAAAGTGTTATTTTTTGGGAATAATTAGAATTGGAACAATAAGACGAAAAGTACAAACGACTTACACTCCACAGTTGCCAGTATATTAGAGAGGAGTATATATAATAGTGGATTATTTAATATCAATAATAATTCCTTCATACAATGGGGAGAAATATATTAAAGAATGTATTAAGAGTATTCAAAAACAGGATATGAAAACTGAAATCATTGTTGTGGATGATATTTCGACAGATAGCACGGTTAAGATTGCTCAAGAGATGGGCTGTCGTGTTATTGTGAATTCTGAACACAAAGGTCAGGTTGCGGCAAAGAATACAGGAATTCGTGAGGCAAATGGCAAATACTGGATGACAATTGACCAGGATGATATGCTGACTGAGGGGGCTTTAAAAAGACTCATGGATGAGTTTGAAAAAGATCCGGAAACTAAAATTGTTATGGCAAAATTAAAAGATTTTTGTTCACCTGATACTCCTGAACAAGTAAAGTATTGTAAACAAAACCCCTTCTATGGTATTCTAACAGGTTCAACATTGTTTAAAAAAGATGTTTTTGATATAATCGGGTTCTGGCAGGAGGGTGTAATTACCGGAGATGTTATTGATTTAACAACAAGACTCCTCAAAGCCGGAATCTCTATAAAGAAAATCGATTTTATTTCTTGTGACCGCCGTATCCACAGTGCAAATTATGGTAGAACTAATCAGAAAGATGAATATAAGGATTATGCAAAGGCACTCAGGGAAAGATTGAAAGGATTAAAGATGCAATCTAAATTTATCAACAGGCCTGAAACCCTTGTGGCTGTAGAGAGAGAGAGAGAGAGAGAGAGAGTAATCTCCCTAGTTAAACTCGTTTTCAAGGAGGCTGCGTAATCATGAGCCTTCTGAAGCAATCTCTTAACATCCCAAATAGTACAAATTATAAATTTTATAAAAAGTTCTGTTTCTTTTATAAAGAAGCAGAACTTTTGTTGCTGTATTGTAAAAAGGAGGTCTTAAATGCCTAAAGTCTCAGTCATAATACCGGTTTTCAATACTGAAAAATATTTAAGGAAATGCCTTAATAGTGTTTGCAATCAAACACTAAAGGATATTGAAATAATCTGTGTAAATGATAGTTCTACAGATGATTCTTTGGAAATCTTAAAAGAATACGCAGCAAAAGATGAGAGAATAAAATTAATAAATTTTATAGAAAATAAAGGAGCTGCTGCCGCAAGAAATGCAGGTATTGATATTGCCCGGGGTGAATATATCGGTTTTGTAGATTCTGATGACTATATAGATTTGGATTTCTACGAAAAACTTTATTCAAAAGCGATAGAATTAAATTTTGAGTGTGTGAAGGGGGGTATGTTATGTTATTACAATGAGCATCGAGATTTAGATAGAGAAGCAGGATATGATATAAATAAATTAATAAAGAAAAATACAGCATACTTTTATCATTCTTTTACAACCGCAATTTATAAAAAAGATTTTATTAATGCAAATAATTTGTTTTTTCCAGAAAATATACATAATTTCGAAGATCCTAACTTTAGTATTCATGTGGCAGCTTTTTTAAAAAATATAGCGCTTCTTGATGATGCACATTATCACTATGTTAGACATGTTAGTTCTGTAACATTAAATGTGGAGAATAGTTTAGCTATAAGTGCAATTGAAAGCATGTATCAAATTCGTTTATTTTTGCTGAGTGGGAATATTACTGGACTGCATTACAATATCGTTGCCTCCTTTTTGATAAAACAGCTTATGGGATATGTTGGAAATACAAAATTGTCTGTAGAAGTGAATAAATTAGCATTTGATTTAATGATTTTATTATATACAGAATCTCCTGATTCAGAAATATTAATAAATGAGCTTCTCGTTGCATCTAAGAATATTTCAATGTCCAAAATTTTAAAGTTTGCACAACAAAAAAAGAATAGGAGAAACTAGAAGAATATGATAATTCCAATATTTTTATCATCAGATAACAATTATGCACCATATATTGCAACAACTATCGCAAGTATTTGTGATAATACTGCTGCCTTTTGTGAATTTTATATCCTTGATGGAGGTATAAAAACAGATAATAAAACTAAAATTAAAACGTTAATGGAGCAGTATAATAATTTTTCTATAGAATACATAAATATTGATACTGAAAAATATTTCAAAAATTTTGTTACAAATTCATACATAACTTTACCAACATATTACAGATTCATAATACCGCAGTTAAAACTAAATTTGGAAAGAATTTTGTATCTAGATGTAGATATTATAGTAAAAGGTGATATTCAAGAATTATTCAATACCAATTTAGATAATAAAGTTTTAGGGGCAATAAAGGACTTAGGAGATTCGTACTATATAAAAAGATTAAAATTTAATGTTGAGATTGATCCTTCACATACATATTTTAATGCTGGTGTTTTATTAATAGATTGTAAAAAATGGCGTGAACAAAATATTTCAGAAAAATTGTTTAATACAGAGAAAAAATATCGCGGCAAGCTTTTGTGTAATGATCAAGATGTTTTAAACAAGGTATTTGAAAATAATTACAAAATGCTTTTAGAAAAATTCAATGCACTAACACTAAAAGGTGATACAGTTATCAGGCATTATTATTCGAAACCAAAACCTTGGGAAATAAAACAAGATATAAAAAATAGTAGTCAACTCTTGCAGGATGTGGATTTATTCTGGTATTATGCCCAAAAAACACCTTATTATGAACAGTTATGTGCAAATTGTCAATATAAATCTCCTGCTCAAATACAATTATTGATGTTGTATAAAAAGAAATTTTCGGCAATGGGTAAAAAAGTTTCAGTAATAATACCTGTTTATAATGCAGCACAGTATCTTGAGAGATGTTTGGATAGTGTTATTAATCAAACATTAAAAGATATTGAGATTATTTGTATAAATGACTGCTCAACAGATAATTCTTTAGAAATTTTAGAAGAGTACGCTTCAAAAGATAACAGAATTAAAATCATAGACTTTAAAGAAAATAAAGGGGTAGCAGCAGCAAGAAATGCAGGGATAAACGAAGCTCAGGGCGAATATATCGGATTTGTAGATCCTGATGATTATATAGATTCTGATTTTTATGCTCAATTATATAAAAAAGCGTATGAAACAAAAGCAGATATTGTAAAGGGCAATGATATTAATGTGGTTTATTGTGATGGTACAAAAAAAATGCTTCCTCAGAATGAAAGCATAAAAGAACATAAAATAAATTTTTGGGTGCAATTTACAACTGCTATTTTTAAAAAGGACTTTTTAATTAAAAATAATATTGAATTTCCAGAAGAAATGAATGTATGCGAAGATATTGTATTTGTTACAAAAAGTGCAATTTTAACTAATTTAATAGAAATAGTCCCTAATGCCAATTATTATTACATTAGAAGAGATGATAGTCTTGATTCAAATCAATACAATTCACAAAAAATAGATTCAGTTATTAATTATGTAAGGACAATAACTAATTTTATCAAAGAATATGATATATCGCTAAATGATAAACAAATATTATTGGGGCGAATTGTAGCGCAATTAGACCAAATTAGGAAATATAAAATTGAACAAAATTCTGAAGAATACAAAATTTTAACAAAATTATATCAACAAAAAGTAATAGAAAAAATGAGGTTGAAATAATAAGGAGATTGACATGAGAAAAAATGAAGTAAAAATCATCTATAATGAAATTCATTGTTGGCAAAAGGTTACAAATTGGTATGAAAAATTTGGTTATAATTTTTATTATTATTTTTTAAAAATAAGAGAATTTTTAACGAGAAAACCGACTTTTATACATTTTGTATATGAAACCAACACTCAATGCACTCTAAGATGTAAAGAGTGCCATTCGTATATGCCATATTTTACAAAAGAATCTCATTATATGACAAATTTTGATGATTTTAAAAACGAAATTGATAAATTATTAAAAAGTGTTGATTTGATTTTAAGTTTTAGATTACAAGGAGGGGAAACCCTTTTAATTAAGGATTTGGCAAAAATTATTAATTATGCTTGTTCTAAAAAACAAATTCAACATATGCAAATAATTTCAAATGGGACAATAGTACCTTCGCAAGAATTATTAAGTGCTATGAATAATCCAAAAGTAATTTTATGTCTTTCTGATTATAGCTTGAATGAAGATGTAGCACCAAAGTGCAAACATGAAGAAATTATAAAACTTTTAAAGGAAAATAATGTTAATTATCGTCATACTAAGAGTTTTGGGGGTGATTATTGGGTTGCAAAACCAACAATAATAAATAATGAAATAATTGACAAAGAGTTTTCTATAAAAAATTTAAAAGCATGTTATTGGTTTGGAATACCTAAAAGTTATATTTTATTCTGTGGTAAAATCTTTATTTGTGCACCACAAGTGTACTATTGGAAGACTAATCCAGATTTTAAAATATCAAAAGAAGATTTTGTTGATGTAATTAACACAACAACAAAAAACCTCTCTCCAAAAATACGTAAATTTACAAATAAAAAATATTTTGATTTATGTGCCAGATGTAATACTCATCAAATAAAAGATTGTAAAATGATCCCTGGAGAACAATTAAAAGCTGAACAATAAGGATAAAACAGTGAACAAACTAATATCAATAATAATTCCAGTGAAAAATGGTGAAAAGTATATTGCGGAAACATTAGACGGTATAAAAAAACAAGATTTGAATACCGAAATCATTGTCTTTGATGATGGTTCTACTGATAATACTGCAGAAATTGCTAAAAAATATGATTGTAAAGTTATTACTCATAAAACTTCAAAAGGTCCAGTTGTAGCCAAAAATTCAGCATTAAAAATTGCTCAAGGCGAATATATTATGTTCCATGATGCAGATGATGTTATGAATGATGGCAGTTTAAAAAAACTTTATGAAAATCTTGATAACTCAGGTGATATATCAGCTGTTATGGCAAAAGTGAGAGATTTTTATTCACCGGATTTATCAGAAGAGGAAAAAACTAGGACGCTAATTAAAAAAGAACCTTATTATGGACTTTTTACTGGTGCGGTTCTCATAAGAAAGAGTGTTTTTGAAAAGATTGGATTATTTAATGAAAGCGTTACAGCTGGAGAAATTATTGATTGGCAATCGAAAATGTGCGCTAATCATCTAAAAATAAAAAAACTAGATTTTGTTGCTACAAATAGAAGAATTCATTCTTCTAATTTTGGTAAAACACAGCAAAAAACTGAATACAAGGATTACGCACGGGCACTCAGAGAAAGGCTAAAACTTAGAAATTAGTAAGAACTATTTTTAGGAATAGTTTAAATACGAAAGATTTCTACTTGTTGCAGTGATATATTCATTGCTTCCAAAAATTTTTCCTGCCTTACTAAATCATCTATATTATACCAGCAGATTTTCCATTTGAGTCCTTGGGAATTTTTATTTACTTCTATAAGTTTTTTGAAATACAAATAATCCGTTGTTGATAGTGAATGTCCTAGTATAATGATTTGTTCAATGTCATTGAGCGAAGTAAATATTGCTTCATACTTTTTTATAATCTCTTTTACATTTTTTTGAGCTTTGTCAAAATATGTTTCTAGCCTTTGGGTAATTATGTCGATGGCGTAGTATTGTATAGCACTTCTGTAATTTTCTAAATTTTCATCATCATCATTAAAGTATGCTAAATATAATGGACTTTTTTTATCAATTGAAGCTCCGTTTTGTTCTCTTGCCCAATTCTCAAATAGTTCTTCTGTATCATACCCGTGACCAAATGCAAGAGGTTCTTTCTTGTTTAATCTGTTGCCGTGAATATATGTTATTTGAGAACGATTTATTCCATAAACTGTTTCAAGAAATTCTGTGTAATTAAAATTTATGTAATATGAATTTGGATCAAAAAGATTAACAAAAGTACTGTGTGGTGCAGGTGTTTGGAATGTAGTAACCCATTTCCTAAAGAGTTTAGGCATTTCAACTGTAATCATATAAGCTGGTTCCAATGTTAAGTCAATAGGAGCGTACAAATTTTGGCCATAGCTAAAATCCTCATCATCTTCGTCTAAATTCCCGCAAATTTCCATAAAATTGTCTAAATTATTAAGTAGGTTTCTATCTAAAAATGCAAGACTGTCTTCTAAGTTGCCCCAAATATCAAATTTTGCAATATAATTGTTTAGTATGTATTTTAATTTAGATTTAGGATATAAAAATTTTTTAAAATCTGTATATCTAGAGTTAACTCCGTGTACAATATCAAAACCGTTACCGATAATAAATAGTGTTTTATTATCGGTAGCATTGATAGTCCCAATGTCAATTTGATTAAATGTATAATTTTCAGGATGATTGATAATTCTGTTTGTAAGTTTCTGTTTAATGATACTTTCTTTGCAGTCTTTGCAAATATTAGGATGTTTCCACTTATTTTTTATATATTTTTTTCTTTCTATTTCTGTAAAAAACTTTTTTCCACAAATTGGACAAGTTTTTAAAAATTTATTTTTTTTGTGCATAAATTTATCTCTTATAAATATTAAAAAGTCTTTTATGTATTATAGAATTTTTTGATAAAATTTACAAAAAAATGTTACATTATCAAAATTTTGCAGAAAATTCTTGTAGATGATAAAATAGAAAGAGTACAGAGAGCTCTTACGGTGTAAGGGGTAGGAAAAAGGGGAATTTAATGAAATTAAGCAGCACATCGGCACAGAATTCTTTTAAATACGGATGGTTATTAGCTAGAATTTTTCCATATATTAAACCATACATGTTCAGGATAATTTGCGGGTTTTTAGTCGCAATTCCGTTGGGCTTACTCGATGGTATTACTGCATTTGCGCTTAAACCTTATATGGATTATGTTGTTGGAAAGCAAGACTGGGTATTTCATCTGTACGGCTATGAATTTACTTTAACCTGGCAGCTTTTTGCTTTCATTATTCCGTTTGGCGTGATTTTATTTGCAGGATTTCAAGGTGTTTTAAGATATTTAAACGACTATATTTCAGCCTGGACTTCTCAAAGAATTACTAACGATGTTAAAATGGATTTATTTCATAAGTTAATCTATATGGATCCTCAATTTTTTGACGAAAATCCATCCGGAATCGTTATTTCAAGATACATGAGCGATCCACAGACTGCTTCTGCAGGTATTGTCGATCAGATTAAAACAATTACTACAAGTTTGTTTGGTGCATTGGGACTTGTGGCTGTTATGCTCTATAGTTCTTGGAAACTAGCTTTAATTGGTGTTGCGGTTTTATGTGTTGCTTTTATTCCGGTTGCTCTTATTAGAAAGAGAATAAAATCAGCTTCTAATAAAAACATGGTAATCGGCGGTAACATAACCACAAATATCAATGAAACATATAACGGTAATAAAGTTATGGCCGCATATGAATTGCAAGATAGGCAGGAAAACTATTTTAGAGATCAAATCTGGGAATCTTTCAATGTAAACATGTCATTAACAAAGCGTTCAGCTTGGATGAGTCCTCTAATGTATGTAATTGCATCCTGCGGTATCGCAACAGTACTGGGGTATGGAACTCACTTGATAACTTCAGGACAAATGACTGCAGGTGCGTTTGCTTCTTTTGTTACTTCGTTGCTGCTTCTTTATAAGCCGGTAAAAACTCTCGGTAATACTCTGACAAATATTCAAAATATCTTTGTTGCAATGGGAAGGGTGTTTGAATTATTTGATTTACATCCTAATATTAAGGATAAAAAAGATGCAATAACTCTTAAAGGATTAAATAATAAAGTAGAGTTCAAAAATGTTTGTTTTGAATATGTAGAAAACCATCCGGTGCTTAAGAATTTGAGTCTTACTGTAAACAAGAACGAAACTGTTGCTATTGTAGGTAACTCCGGCGGTGGAAAATCTACTCTGGTTAATTTATTACCTAGATTTTATGACATTACATCGGGCTCAATTACAATTGACGGTATAGATATAAGAGATTTGTCGCTGCATTCTCTTAGAAGTCATATTGCAGTCGTTTTTCAGGATAATTTTTTATTTTCAGGTTCAATAAGAGAGAATATATTAATGGGAAATCCTGAAGCGACAGAAGAAGAGCTAAATCAAGCTATAGAATCAGCTCATCTTCAAGAAATGATAGAAGAACTTCCAGATGGAATTGACACTATTCTTGGAGAACGCGGTATGACATTGTCCGGCGGTCAGCGCCAGCGTGTTGCGATTGCAAGAGCTATGATTAAGAGTACTCCTATCGTAATTCTTGATGAGGCAACATCCGCACTTGATAACAAATCAGAAGCTATTGTGCAAAAAGCTCTTGATAATTTGATTAAAAATAAAACAGTATTTGTAATTGCTCATAGATTGTCTACTATCAAGAACGCTAATAGAATTGCTGTTATTAATGAAGGTGAACTGGTTGAGCTGGGAAACCATGATGAGCTTATGTCAATTCCTTCTGGACAGTATAAGGCTCTGTATGAAATGCAATTTAAAAAAGAGGAAGCTGCAGTATAAATGAAACTTTGTGTTATAGGTACTGGATATGTAGGATTGGTCGCAGGAGCATGTCTTGCAGATATGGGGAATGATGTTATCTGTGTGGATAACAATGAAGAAAAGCTAAAGCAGTTAGAGCAGGGGATTATTCCTATATATGAACCAGGGCTGGATGAATTAGTCACATCAAATGTATCAGAACACAGGCTAAAATTTTCTTCTGATTTAGATGATGCTGTAAAGAAATCTGAAGTTTGTTTTATAGCAGTTGGAACTCCGCAAAGGGAAGACGGCTCAGCTGATTTGTGTAGTGTTTATAGTGTCGCAGAAGCTATT
>ERZ780032.869-NODE-869-length-11065-cov-5.322252_pt1 | contig 11065 bp, 7 predicted proteins | sample MGYA00511856_ERZ780032 | MGnify/ENA primary metagenome ERZ780032 (study PRJEB29588, sample SAMEA2147983) | human gut metagenome | biome: human gut; feature: human-associated habitat; material: faeces | place: Denmark | collected 2008/2010 ...
AAAGCCCTGCCGGAGTCAAGAGGCAGCGCCTCTGGGGTCTCCCATAACTTATATGAAAGAAGGAATGACAATGGGACTGTTCGCAAAACTGCGTGAAGGATTGACCAAGACGCGTGATTCGCTGATGGGGCGCGTCGATACGCTGGTGAAGGAAACGAGGAAGATTGACGAGGACTTCTATGAGGAACTCGAAGATATTCTGCTCATGTCCGACTGCGGCATGAAGGCGACAACCGCCATGATGGATGAACTGCGCCGCCGCGTGAACGAAAACAAGGTCAAGGATGCCGATACCGCCAAGCAGATGCTCAAAGATATCATGATTGAGCAGATGGACATCCCGCGTCCGCCGCTGCGCTGGCCGATGGTCATGCTCGTTGTCGGCGTGAACGGCGCGGGCAAAACAACTACCATCGGCAAGCTCGCCCTGCGCTTCCAGAACATTGGCCGCCGGATTATCCTCTGCGCGGCGGATACTTTCCGTGCGGCGGCGGCTGACCAGCTGACCGTCTGGGCGGAACGCGCGCGTGTGCCGATTGTCAAGCACGCCGAGGGCGCTGACCCCGCGGCGGTCGTCTATGACGGCATCCAGTCCGCCAAGGCACAGGGCGCGGATCTGCTGATTGTCGATACCGCCGGCCGCCTGCACAACAAGAAGAACCTGATGGATGAGCTGAACAAGATGCGCCGCGTGATTGACCGCGAGTTCCCGGAAGCGGATGTGCGCTGTATGCTCGTGCTGGATGCAACGACGGGACAGAACGGTCTGGCGCAGGCGCGCGCGTTCAAGGAAGTCTGCGAAATCGGCGGCATCATCCTGACCAAACTCGACGGCACGGCGAAGGGCGGTATTGCGCTTGCCATCCGGCAGGAGCTGGAAGTGCCGGTGTGGTACATCGGCGTAGGCGAGGGCATCGACGACTTGCAGCCCTTCAATGCTAAGGACTTTGTGGAAGCGCTATTCTAATTAGGAGGGCAATTATGCCGTCTTTATCAACCTATTCGGCGGAGCTGGATTATGCCTACGCACCGGGGATGTTCCCGGCGATGGAATGCTTGCTGCACCGCCCGGAAAGCTGCCGCCGCGTGCTGCTGCATAGCCGAAGCGCCGGAACCGAGGGCGCACAGCGGCTTCGCGAGGAAGCGGAAAAGCACCATATCCGTGTGGAAGAGGCGGACAAGGCGCTTTCCCGCATTTCGGGGAAGGAAAACTGCTTCGCGGCGGCAGTGTTCAGCAAGTTCGAGGATGACCTGCGCCCTGACAAGCCGCATATCGTCCTGCATCACCCGTCGGACAGCGGCAATGTCGGCACGATTTTTCGCACGGCGCTTGGCTTTGATGTGCAGGATATCGCCGTCATCCGCCCGTGCGTGGATGTGTTTGATCCCAAGACCGTCCGCGCCAGCATGGGCAGCATCTTCCAGCTGCGGCTGCATGTCTATGATGATTTTTCGCAGTATCAGGCGCAGTTCCCGGAACACGCGCTCTATCCGTTCATGCTCGACGGGTCGAAGTCCCTGCCGGATGTGTTGGGCGACATTCCTGACCGCTGGACGCTGATTTTCGGCAACGAGGGCAGCGGCCTGCCGCCGGAATTCAGCCGTCTGGGGCAGCCTGTGCGCATTCCAAGCAGCAATAAGGTGGATTCGCTGAATCTGTCCATTGCCGCGGCGATTGGGATTTACGCCTTTGCAAGGCGGTGACTTGTAAATTCTTCACCCACAGGCGAAATTTGCTTGACGCAGGGCTGCGCTCTGCGCTACAATGAAGAATGCGGAATCCCTTTTTCGGAAATTGGTAGGAGGAAAGAACCATGAAGCAAAGCATGAAAAAGGCGGCGCTGGTGCTGATGCTGGCGCTGGCGGTGCTGCTTGTGCCGCAATGGAGCAATACAGCGCTGGCGGTCACAACGCCGTCGGACATCACCACGGGCAGTGACCTGCCGCCCGCGCCGCCGCTGCCTACGCCGCCCGCGAAAGGCGAAGTCGTTATTTCCGGCGCAAAGACGGTTCGCGGCGGCGAGAAGCTGACGTTCTCCGTCACCATCGACGGAAAAACCGTCCCGAACAGCGATTTGGAATGGACGCTGTACCCGGCGGATGCTTCGCTGGCGACCATCAAAAGCGGCGTTATTACCACCAAACGTGTGGCATACACGCACTATGTGCAGGTGTCGGCGGCGCTGAAAAGCGACCCGTCGCGCTATGCGAACTTCCGCCTGTGCATCGCGCCGGGCGTGAAAAAAATCACCGTCAGCGCGCCCACGACGTATGTTGATTTGAGCGGCAGCAAAACTTTGCAGCTGAAAGCGACGTGCGACCCGGAGGACGCGATTGCCGATGTCACATGGTCGAGCAGCAGCAGCAAAATTGCGACGGTGGATGCAAGCGGTCTGGTGACGGCGCGCAAAACCGGCAAAGTGACCATCACCGCCACGGCGAAGGACGGCAGCAAGGTCAGGGGGCGCATTACCCTGCGTGTCGTCAGCGGCGTGACGGGGCTGACCATCGAGGGCGCAGGCAGCGTCGCGGCGGGCAAGTCCATCACGCTCAAGGCGGTGATGACGCCGGCGGATGCGACGGAAAAGGGCGTCGTCTGGTCGGTGGACTGCGACAAGAGCATCGCCGCCATCAGCCAGAGCGGCAAGCTGACGACCAAGAAAGTCAGCGGAATTACGACCATTACCGTGACGGCGGTGTCCAAGCAGAACAGCGCGATTCGCGCCACCCACACGGTCACGATTCGCCCGGTGACGACGGGACTTGCGATTTCCGCGCCGCGCCTGACGATTGACCTCGCATCCCCGACGCTTCAGCTGACGGCAAAATGCATCCCGGAGGACGCCTCCCAGCAGGTGGTTTGGTCGACCAGCAACAAGCGCATTGCGACGGTGGATGCAAACGGTCTGGTGACGGCGAAGAAGGTCGGCAAGGTGACGATTACCGCCAAGGCGACGGACGGTTCGGGCCGCTCGGCGAAAATCACCCTGACGGTCGGCAGCGCGGTCGGTACGCTGGAAATCCGCGGCGCAAGTGCCGTTGCGCAGGGCAAGACCATCACGCTGAACGCCGTCATCACCCCCGCTACGGCGACGAACCAGAAGGTTATCTGGTCGGTGGATTGCGGCAAAGACATTGCGACCATTGACCGGCATGGGCGCTTGAAGGCTGGCAAGGGGTTCACCGCGCCTGTGACCATCACGGTAACGGCGGTCAGCGCGGAGAACAGCGCGATTACGGCGACGCGCACCGTGCAGATTCTGCCCCCGGTAACGACGGTTGCCATTTCCGCGCCGAGAAACTACATTGATGTGGACGGCGAGGACAAGACGCTTCAGCTGACGGCGCGCGTTTTGCCGGAAGATGCCGCGCAGAGCGTCAATTGGTCGACCAGCAACAAGCGCATTGCGACGGTGGATGCAAATGGCGTTGTGACCGCGCTCAAGGCGGGTACAGTGACGATTACCGCGACGGCGACGGACGGCACGGGTGTCCGCGCGAAGTTCACCGTCAAGGTACAGAAAACGGTCAAGTCGCTGACCATCAGCGGCGCGGCAAAACTCGGCGGCGGGCAGTCCACGACCATCAAGGCGACGATTCTGCCCAAGGATGCCGCAAATCAGAAGGTTATCTACTCGCTCAACTGCCCCGCGAGCGTCGCGACGATTTCGACCAGCGGCGTGCTGACCACGAAGAACGTGACAGAAATCACGACGGTAACGGTGAACGCCGTCAGCGCGGAGAACAGCACAATTTCCGCAACGTGGACGCTTGTCATTTACCCCAAGACGACGAAACTCACCTTGACGGCAGCCAGCAGCTGGATTAACGTTGGCGCGTCGGTGCAGCTGCATGTATCGGCAACACCCGAAACGGCGCAGATGCCCATCCGCTGGCGCAGCAGCAACACCCGCGTTGCGACGGTGGATGCAAACGGCGTTGTGCGCGGCTTGAAGGCGGGTACAGCGACGATTACCGTCCGCACGACCGACGGCTCGAACAAGCGCGCGTCGTTGCGCGTGACGGTCGGCATTCCGGCGACGGGCGTGGTGATTACAGGCAACCGCATCGTCCGCGCGGGTGCGACGCTTCGGCTGATGGCGACGGTGCAGCCCGCGAACGCCACGGTGAAGCGTGTGACGTGGGCGGTCAACTGCCCCGCGAACGTTGCGACGATTTCTGGCGACGGGAAGCTGCGCGTGTCCGCAAACGCGGAAACGCAGATTATCCTCGTCACCGCGACGGTGAATGACGGTCAGCGGGTGAGCGCGGCATACCCGGTGTACATTCAGGGCAAAGCCCCGGTGCCGCCCACGCCGACCACCCCGGATGCGCCGGAAAAGTAAGCAGGATAAAGAACAGACCAGCATGGTGTGATGCCGTGCTGGTCTGTTTTGAGTGTGGTTTGGCTACTGGCAGAGACGCTTCGCTGCCTGCGCTCTTGTTGATTTTTTCCTTTGAGTTGAGCGCCGCGGAACAGTTAGGGTGTTGCCCCAACCCCGCAAGGGGAAATGAAACGGGACGAAGTCCCCCTTTTTTTTGACCCCTTTTCGCGATTGAGTTGGTCTCTTCTTCCTACTTCTTCCGCGTGTTTATCCCTTTAGCCTTCCAATGCAAACGGGGCGAGCGGAAGCCCATTCTGCCCAAACAGCGACACCTTCCCCCAATTCACATATGCATACCTTACCTTCGCCGGGTGGAGCACCGCCACGCTCCGCAAGCGCATCTCCGTCCCATCCAGCGTCACCGACTGCACAGGGTGATACGTCCCGTCCTCCCCGGCAATCTCCAGCAGCAGTTCGCCCGTCTCCCGGCGCAGCACAGGTGCGCTCAGCGTGACAACGAGCGTATCTCCCTGCGTATACTTCCCCAGCGCGCGGGGGGATTCCGGCGCGTCCATGCCATAGACGACGCGCAGGGCAACGTCGCATAGGCGCTCACCGGGGGTACGCTTGTCGGTCGGGTGGATGTTGTCGAACTCGCCGCAGTCCAGCAGAATCGCCAGACCACCGGGCTGGAGGGCGCTCGCCGCGCGTGCCTGTGCAAGACGCAGGCGCGCCCAGTCGTGCTTATCCTCGTCGCCGGCGGCAATCCACATCGGCAGCTGCACGTTGAGGAAGGGGAGCGAATCGTCGCGGAAAAGCTGACGCAGGCGCATCACCATGGCAGTCAGCAGCACGTCGTAATGCTCGGTTTTCGCGGTGTCATCCTCCCCCTGATAATACAGAATGCCGGTCAGCGTCGCGGGAACGACGCGCTTGGTCATCGTTTCAATCAGCCCGCCCGGACGATACGGCGAACCGGGACCAACCGGCGGATGCCAAGGGCAGGGGCCGACGGTTTCGTTGATTTCCGGCCACGAGATACCGGGATTGTCCTTCTTCAGCTGAGCAACATGCGCATTCCATGCGTTCATTTCAACCCAAAAGGCATCTTCCTCCTGCCGCCACTGATCGAAGGGCTTGTCGCCGCCCTGCTCACGGTAGCGGGTGATGTAGCGCTGCCCCTCGGCGGTTGCTTCCAGCGCTTCCTTATCCATCCAGCAGGTCACGGATGTACCGCCCCAGTAGCAGTCAATAATGCCGATAGGGCAGTCAATCGTCCGCGCGAGTTTGCGGGCAAAGAAGTACGCGACGGCGGACATATCCCGCGCATAGCCGGGGCGGACACGCTCCCAATGAGACGCGGCTTCGGCTGCAATCGCGTCGTCATCCCAGACGCTCTTTTTCGGGACGTTGAAGTAGTGCACCAGCGGGTCGTCATGCGCCGCGATTAAATCTTGCCCCTCGTCGGCGTTTTGCAGTTCCAGCTCCATGTTGCTCTGCCCGGACGCGAGGTAGACTTCGCCAATCGAAATATCGGTGGATGTGCACGTTTCTGCCCCGCAGGTGACGGTCAGCGTGCAGCTGGTCGCCTGTTCCATCGGCGGAAGATGCAGGAGGAAGCGTCCGTCGCGCGCTGTGCAGACGCCTTCGGAGAGAATCAGCCCATCCGCCGTCGTCACGCGCCCGGCGACAGTTTGCCCATCCGCCGCCGTACCCCAGACACGCACTTCCTTGCGGCGGCACAGCACCGCGCCATTGCCAAACAGGGGCGCAAGTTTGAATTCAATCGCCATTAGTCGTCCTTCTTTCCCATAAACGCGAGGTTGTGCGAGATGAGCAGGCAGCGCTGGCGCACGCAGTCCGGCGAACGCAGCGGGTCTTTGGGCGTGTGCAGCAGATAGTCGCACAGGCGGTCAATGTCCGTTTCGGCAACATGCAGGCGCGTGTCCGAGGAGGCATAGTAGATGTACACCTTGCCGTCGTCATCCGCAATCGCGCCGTTGGAGAACACGACATTGCTCACGTCGCCCACGCGCTCGTGCCCCATCGGGCCAAGCAGCATCCCCGACGGTTCGGCAATCACGCGCGACGGGTCATCCAGCGCCGTCATGAAGGCGTACAGCACATAGCGCAAACCTGCCGCCGTGTTACGAACGCCGTGCGCGATGTGAATCCAGCCCTTGTCGGTGCGAATTGGCGTTGCGCCCGCGCCGTTTTTACTTTCGGTGATGGTGTGGTAGCGGCGCAGGGAGATGATTTTCTCCTCATCAATGACGGGGTGCTCAATATCCTTGCACAGTCCGAAGCCGATGCCGCCGCCCGAACCCGTCTCGATGAAATCATCCATCGGACGGGTGTAGAAGGCATATTGCCCGTCCACAAATTCGGGGTGGAGGACGACATTGCGCTGCTGCGGCGAACGGAGCGTCTTGAGGTTCGGCAGGCGCTCCCAGTTCTGCAAGTCTCTTGTGCGGACGATGCCCGCCGCCGCAACCGCCGCGGACAAATCGCTGCTGGTGCGGTCTTTGCTTTCGGAGCAGAATACGCCGTAAATCCAGCCGTCTTCATGCTGCGTCAGGCGCATATCGTAGACGTTTGTTTCCTCCGCGCAGGTATCGGGGAGGACGACAGGATAATCCCGGAAGCGGAAGCCCTCAGTGGGCTTGTCGGATTCCGCGACGGCGAAGAAAGACTTGCGATCCATCCCTTCGACGCGCACGACGAGGCAGTACTTGCCGTTCAGCTTGATTGCGCCGCTGTTCATGGTGGCATTGACGCCGAGACGCTGCATCATGAAGGGGTTCGACGCGGGGTCAGCGTCGTACATCCAGAAGGGCGGGATGTGCTCGCGGGTAAGGACAGGGTAGCGGTAGCGGGTATAAAGCCCGTTATAGAAGTGGTCATTGGCGGGGTTCGGGCGCGCGATGAGGCGCTCGTAGGACTCCATCAGGGAGGAAAAACTGCGGATTTGCATAGCAGTGGTCGCTCCTTTGCATTGTTTGTTTAGTACAGGTGCTAAGGGAATTTATTTTGATTGTGGCAGGGGGAATCGCCTCTGCGGAGGCGACAAGGGGGCAATGGAAACAGACGAAGTCTGCGGTCGCCCCCTTGACCCCTTCGCAGTGCATACTCCTGTTTATTGATTTGTATTGCTGCTTAGGGACGAACGGCACACCAACTAAATTTGTTTCGATAAAGCTCAACAAACTTAGATGGGGACGCGAAGCAGTCCAGAGGGCGACCGCAAAGCCCTCTGGTCGCCTCCGCAGAGGCGAAATCTCTGCATTAACACGCGAAAGCAGTATGAAAGAGAAGTCAACTCAATCGCGCGAAAGGGTCAAGGGAGGGGAATTCGTCCCGTTTCATTCTCCCTTGCGGAGTCCAGAGGCAGCGCCTCTGGCGCCTCCTCCTGCACAAAAAGAGGGATGTACGCACTCGTACATCCCCGCAAAATCAGAAATCGTCCTGCGCGATGTCGTCGCCCCATTGGAGCTTGGAGTGCGCCTTGATGTAGGTGACAACCTCGTCCACCGTGGTGAACGCCAGACCGACGTTGGTGTCCGCCGCGCCGTAGTAGATGGCGATGCGACCGGTGTCGCCGTCCTGCAGGGTAGCGCAGGGGAAAACGACGTTCGGCACGAAGCCAGTCGTTTCGTAAGGCTCTTCCGGCGTCAGCAGGTGGTTTTCGCAGCGGTACAGCACCTTCGACGGCTCGTTGATGTCCAGAATCGCGCCGCCCATGGAGTACACGAAGCCGTTGCAGGTGGTCGCTACACCGTGGTAGAACAGCAGCCAGCCTTCGGTCGTTTCGATGGGGGCAGCGCCGCCGCCAATCTTGACGGATTCCCACCAGTTGCTGCCGCGCCCCATCACATGGCGATGGTGTCCCCAGTACTCCATGTCGGGCGATTCGGAGATGAAAATATCACCGAAGGGCGTGTGGCCGGAGTCGGACGGGCGGGACAGGAGCTTAAACTTGCCGTTCACCTTGCGCGGGAACAGGACGGCGTTGCGGTTGAAGGGGATGAAGGGGTTCTCGATGCGCGTGAAGGTTTTGAAGTCCTTCGTCTTCGCCATGCCGATGGAAGCGCCGTAGAAGTCGGTGCACCAAATGATGTAGTAGGTGTCATCCACCTTCACCAGACGCGGGTCATAGGCGTAGTGCGGCATTTTGGGGTTGCCGTTGTCATCCACAAAGGGCACTTTTTCGCGCTCGACGTCCCAGTGAATGCCGTCCTTGGAATGTCCGAGGTAGACATATGGGATGCCGTTGACCTGCTCGCCGCGCAGAACGGCAATGTAGCCATCCTCCCACGGCACAACGGCGGAGTTGAAGATGCGGGCAATTTCCGGCGTGGGATTGCGCCCCATGACGGGGTTCTCGCTGTAACGCCAGACGGGGGAGGAAAGCTTGTAGTCAGCCGGCTTCTCCTGCCACGGAATGTTGGGAAGGGAGGGGACGTTGAGCATCTTGACAGCCATGTGTACATACCTCTTTCTTGGTTGTTTAACGGAAAGCGGTTGCTCTCCGGGATTAGTGAATGACAGACACCGGCGCGGCGGAATCGCGGAAGACGCATTCGCCGCCAATCACCACGCGCCCGACGGTTTTGCGGTCGCCCGCGCAGCGCTCGCCAATTAGCTTGACCGCCATGCGGCACATCGCGGGGCAATTGACACGGAAGGTTGTCAGCGGCGGCGTGTTTCCAGCGGTCGGGCAGAAATCATCGAAGCCCACGACGGAAATGTCCTCCGGCACGCGGTAGCCGCGGCTTTGCAGGTCGGTAATCAGCGCCTGCGCGGACATATCGCAGTTCACGACGAACGCGGTCGGCATTTTCTCCGGCAGCTGGAAGGTGTGGAACATGCTCCCTTCCGGGCTGCGGTCGGAAAAAACGCATTCGGGGCGCACGGGCAAATCCTTCATCAGCATTGCGGAAAGGAAACCGAGGTAGCGCTCCATGATGGAGGACGTTGCCTTGATATCCCCGACGAAGCCGATGTCCCGATGCCCCTGCTCAATCAGCCAGTAGGTCAATTGCGCCGCGCCGAAAGCGTTGTCACTGACAATGGCGTCAGTGGTGACAAAGGGGTCGTGGAAGTCCAGACAGATGACGGGCATTTCCTGCCGCGTCAGCAGCTGCATATACGGGGAGGTCAGCTGCCCCAGACAGATGAGCGCATCGACGTGGCGCGAACGCAGGAGATTCGGCAGGGTCAGCGCGGTCTGCATGTCATGCGTGACCAGCTCCATGATGCCGAAATGCCCCGCGTCGGTCAGCGCCTGCACGAGCTGCTTGTAGAAAGTAGCATAAAAGGACACGACGGAGAAAAAATTCTCCGGAATGAGGATGCCGACATCCAAACCGGATGTGGGCGTGGTTTGCGGCGCGTTGGGGTTGACATAGCCGAGTTCGGATGCGCGGCGGATGATTTTCTGCCGCATTTCCTCACTCACGCCGGATTTTCCCGCGAGCGCCTTCGACACGGTGACGGCGCTGACCCCCAGCTGCCGCCCAATGTCACGCATGGTGATACCGCTCATGGTGAAATAAAACCTCCAGATTTGTGGATGTTTGCGAGGGCAAAGTCCGTTTTTTTCGTTGATTTTCGGATTCCTTGATGCTTTTGTGCTTGTTGACGCAGAGGCGAACCCCCTGCATAAACACGCGAAAACTGTATGCAGGTGTCACCAACGCAATCGCGCGAAAGGGTCAAGGGAGGGGACTTCGTCCCGTTTCATTCTCCCTTGCGGAGCAAAGAGGCAGAGCCTCTGGTCACGCCAGATGCTCCATCACCCGCAGGCACATGCGGCTGTTGTGGTACGGACACTTCCACTCTTCCACAATCGGCTTGTCCGTCGGGACGCCGGATTCGGTCAGCGACCAGAACCACTCGCTGTTCGGACGAGGGTCAACAAAGGCGCGGCAGATGTAGGCAAACTGCGCTTCCGCCTGCCTCAGCCAAGTGGATGCGCCTGTCAGCTCGTAGGCATTCAGGAAGCCCAGCACCGTCTCCGCCTGTACCCACCAGACACGCGTGTGGTCAACTTTGCCCTCGACGACTTCGTTCTCCAAGCCGTGGTCGGTGAATGCGCGTTCGCGGACGGCTTCTGCCAGCGTCAGACACATGTGCAGATACGGCGCGCGGTTTGATTCGGGCAGCAGCGTCTCTGCCGCGTCCCAAATCAGCCACGAGGCCTCAATGTCGTGCCCGAAGGACTGCATGTCCAGCAAAGAGCGGTAGTTGCGGTCGTAGAAGACCTCCAAGCGGCGCTTGCCCGGATTGTACATCACGTTCAGGAAACGCTCTAAGCAGACTTCTCCGGCGCGGCGCACAGCTTCGTCCGGCATGGCGCGGTATAATTCCGCATAGCCCTCCAAAACGTGCAGCAGCGTGTTCATCGTGCGGGACGCCGTCTCGTGGCGCTCCATCAGCTTCGGGTTGTCGGACAGCTTTTCGTTGCCGACGGGGGTGAAATCCGGCTCATAGGCTTCGCCGTAGCCGCCCGCGTCGCTGCACTTCGTCTCAATCAGGCGGAAAAGCGCCATCGCCTTGTCGCGCGCAGGGGCGTAATCCGGGTCGCTTTCGCCGATGGCGCGCATGTACGCCGCCAAGCCGTAAATCGCGAATGCCTGACAATAGGTGTGCTTCGTCTTGTCCAGCGGCTCACCGTCCGCCGTCACCGACCAGTACACGCCGCCGCGCTCGGTATCCTCAAAATGCGGCAGGAATGCTAA
>ERZ780032.879-NODE-879-length-10965-cov-6.422915_pt1 | contig 10965 bp, 10 predicted proteins | sample MGYA00511856_ERZ780032 | MGnify/ENA primary metagenome ERZ780032 (study PRJEB29588, sample SAMEA2147983) | human gut metagenome | biome: human gut; feature: human-associated habitat; material: faeces | place: Denmark | collected 2008/2010 ...
CCCCACAAGGGACGCTGTCCCTTGACCCTGCAAGGGGCATTGCCCCTTGACCCGTTTTGGGCAGCCCGGCTTGAGCGCGTTACCCCCAATTAGCTTTTTCCGAAGGTTTTTATCCTTAGCCCAATGTTACCGTGACCTGATGCGTCTTGCCATCCGCAAATACCGGCAGGACATTGCCCTCAATCGCCTGTCCATCCACCGTCACCTGCTTTACGCCGCGGCACACATGCGACGGATTCTCAATCGCGATCGCATACGTTGCTCCGCGGAAACGGCGGCTCACCTGATAGCCGTCCCAAGTGTGCGGAATGCACGGGTCAACCTTCAAACCTTCCCAGTCCGGCTTGATGCCCAGAATGTAGTTGCTGATGACGTAGAAGTTCCATGCCGCCGTGCCGGTCAGCCAGCTGTTCTTTGCCTGACCGAAGTTCGGCGCGTCCTTGCCGGCGATCATCTGGCTGTACACATACGGCTCCATCTTGTGCAGGTCGCTGATTTCCTCGCGGTAGGCGGGGGCAATGCGGCTGTACAGGTCGAAGGCGCGGTCGCCGTGGCCGACAACGGTTTCCGCGGCGATAATCCACGGGTTGTTGTGGCAGAAGATGCCCGCGTTTTCCTTGTATCCCGGCGGATAAGAGGAAACTTCGCCCAGTTCGAGGTGGTACTCCTTGTAGGCGGGCTGGAGCAGCACGATGCCGTGCTTGGTTTCCAGATACTTGTGGACGGATTCGAGCGCCTTTTCCGCCTTGCCGTCCTTCACGCCGACACCACCCATGATGCAGTAGCCTTGGCTTTCGATGTAAATCTTGCCGTCCTCGCATTCTTTCGAGCCGATTTTGTGGCCGAAAGCGTCGTACGCGCGGACGAACCACTCGCCGTCCCAGCCGTCGCGCAGGATGGCTTCGTTCATCGCGTCGATTTCCTTCTGGCAGGCGTCCGCCTTGTCGTCAAGCCCGCGGCGGCGCAGAATCGCGACCAGATCCGGCCCAATGGCGACGAACATGCCCGCAATCAGCACGGATTCCGCCACGCGCTCATCCGGCGCGTTCGGGTTGGAGAACGTCTGGAAGGATTCGCTCGGTTCGTCGGAGAAGCAGTTCAGGTTCAGGCAGTCGTTCCAGTCGGCGCGGCCAATCAGCGGCAGACCGTGCGGACCCTTGTTGTTGACGACGTGATAGAAGCTCGCTTCGAGGTGCTCCAGAAGCGTTCCGCAGTCGTCGGGATTGCAGTCGTAGGGCGTTGCGGCATCAAGAATGCCAAAGTCGCCCGTCTCCTTGATGTACGCCGCCGTACCGGCAATCAGCCACAGCGGGTCGTCATTGAAGCCGCCGCCGATGTCGTTGTTGCCCTTCTTGGTCAGGGGCTGATACTGGTGATAGCAGCCGCCGTCGCGGAACTGCGTCGCGGCGATGTCGAGGATGCGTTCACGGGCGCGTTCGGGGATTTGATGCACGAAGCCGAGCAAGTCCTGCGAAGAATCGCGGAAGCCCATGCCGCGCCCGATGCCGCTCTCGAACATGGAGGTCGAACGGCTCATGTTGAACGTGACCATGCACTGATAGGGGTTCCAGATATTGACCATGCGGCCCAGCTTCTCGTCGGGGGTGGTCAGCACATAGGCGGACAGCAGGTTGTCCCAGTGCTTCTTCAACGCGTTAAACGCATCGGCAATCTGCTCGTCGGTCGTCAGCTTTTCCAGCAGCGCCTTCGCAGGGGCTTTGTTGATGACGCTGGGCGCGACGAACTTCTCCGCCTGCGGCACTTCGACGTAGCCCAGCACGAAGTTGAAGCGGCGTTCTTCGCCGGGGGCGAGGGACACCTTCACCTGATGCGCCGCCATCGGCTGCCAGCCGGACGCGATGGAGTTGCCCATCTTGCCGGTGAAAACCGCCTGCGGGTTTTCAAAGCCGTTGTACAGACCGAGGAACGTCTCCATGTCGGTGTCGAAGCCGTCCACGGGGGTGTTCACGGCGTAGAACGCATAGTGATTGCGGCGCTCGCGGTATTCAGTCTTGTGGTAGATGACGCTGCCTTCCACCTCAACCTCGCCGGTGGAGAAGTTGCGCTGGAAGTTCGTCATGTCGTCCTGCGCGTTCCAGAGGCAGAACTCGACGAACGACGTCAGGATGACATCCTTGGGCGCGTCGGAATCATTGCGCAGCGTCACCTGATGCACCTCGGCGTTCACGCCCATTGGCACAAAAGAGAGCTGGCTGGCGGTCAGACCGTTCTTCTGACCGGTGATGATGGTGTAGCCCATGCCGTGGCGGCAGGAATAGCTGTCCAGCTCCGTTTTGACGGGCTTCCAGCCGGGATTCCAGACCGTGTCGCCATCCTTGATGTAGAAGTAGCGGCCGCCGTTGTCCACGGGCATGTTGTTGTAGCGGTAGCGGGTGACGCGGCGCAGTCGGGCATCGCGGTAGAAGCAATAGCCGCCGGCGGTATTGCTGATGATGCCGAAGAACTGTTCACAGCCGAGATAGTTAATCCACGGGTAGGGCGTCCGCGGCGTGTCGATGACGTACTCGCGGGCTTTGTCGTCAAAGTGACCGTATTTCATGCACCTAATCCTCCAGAGCAGCGGACGTAGCCGCAGTGATTGTTGCAATCTTATTGTATCACAGCTTTTGCGTTTACGCAAACGTTTTCGTGAATCTTTCGCAAATTTTTTTGTGGGAAATGGCGCTGAAGTGATGCAAAGAGGACAAAACAAACGGTTGCGCGGAGGCGAATCAGCGGTTGACAAAGCGATAGAAAGCGTGCTACAATTCCCAGAAGGAGAAAGCGAAAAGGAAGGAACGCACATGGATCGTATTTATCTGGATAATGCGGCGACGACCGCTGTTTCGCAGCCCGTGATGGAGGCAATGCTTCCTTATTATATGCAGGTGTACGGCAACCCGTCCTCCATTCATTCTACGGGGCGCGACGCGAAAAAAGCGGTCGAGCGCGCGCGGCGGCAGGTCGCGTCGGCATTGGGGTGCAGCGCGCAGGAAATCTATTTCACCGCGGGCGGGTCGGAGAGCGACAACTGGGCGCTCAAGGGCGCGGCGTTTGCACATCAGGAGAAGGGGAAGCATATCATCACCACGCAGATTGAGCATCACGCCATCCTGCATACCTGCCAGTGGCTGGAAGCGCAGGGTTGGCAGGTGACGTATCTCCCGGTGGATGCGGACGGCTTCGTGACCGTCCAGCAGGTGGAGAACGCCCTGCGCCCGGATACCGTGCTGGTCAGTGTGATGGCGGCGAACAACGAAATCGGCACGCTCGAACCCGTCGCGGAGATTGGCGCACTCTGCCACGAACGCGGCGTACTCTTCCACACGGATGCGGTGCAGGCTGTCGGCGCGATTCCGCTGGATGTCGAGGCGCTCCACGCGGACATGCTCTCCCTCTCGGCACACAAGTTCCACGGGCCGAAGGGCATCGGCGCGCTGTACATCCGCAAGGGCGTGAAAATCGACCCGCTGATTCACGGCGGCGCGCAGGAACGCGGGCATCGCGCAGGCACGGAGAATCTGCCGGGCATCGTCGGCTTGGGCAAGGCGATTGAACTGGCGGAAGAGGGCTTGGCGGAGAACGCGGCGCGGATGACTTTCCTGCGCAATCGGCTCATCAGCGGCTTGACGGCGGCGATTCCCAACATGCGCATCAACGGCACGATGGACAAGCGCCTGCCGAACAACGTGAACGTGTCTTTTGCGGGCATCGAGGGTGAAGCGGTGCTGCTCCGGCTGGATTTGGAGGGCATCGCGGCGTCGAGCGGCTCGGCGTGTACGGCGGGCAGCCTTGACCCCAGCCATGTGCTGACGGCGATTGGCTTGACGCGCGACGAAGCGAAAGGTTCACTGCGGCTGACCCTTGGCACGGACACCACGCAGGCGGATGTGGACGAGGTGGTAAAGAAGCTGCCGGGGATTGTGGAGAGTTTGAGGGAGATGACAAGTTGGTGCGGGAGAGGGTAAGGAAAGGAAAAACCGCATGATAATACTATTTCTAAATTCACCTGCGCCATCTTCTCGCACCTTTTCCATTCTGGTGTCCGGTCGTTCCACTTAGCGTAGCGCTGCTATGCTGCGTTTCACGCCCGTTAGCCAGAATGAAGAATTCGCTTCGCATCTTGGCGCATTCTTATTTGGAAATAGTATAAGGCAGCAAAAAAGCGCGGAAGGCTGATGTGGCTTTCCGCGCTTTTCTCGACAAGAATACGCTATTCCGGCAGGTATGAGGCAGATTCGCGTCCGCAGACGCGACGAGAATGCTTTTTCAAAGGAAAATTCTCCCTTACACCACCCTCACCATTTCCTCCTCGCCGTCCTCATCCACATTCCCCGTGTGCTGGAATCCCAGCGATTCGTACAGCCGCATCGCCGGAATATTCGCCTGATGGCACGTCAGCACAACGCGCCCGGAATCCCCGAACGGCTTCGTCGCGATATAGTCCAGCACCGCCTTCATCGCCGCTGTTCCGTAGCCTTTGCCTTGCTCGGCGGCGTCAATCATCATGTGCCAAATGTCGTATTCCGGCACGTCGTAGTCGTAAATCACCATGACGTATCCCACCATCCGCGCGTCAGCGTAAATGCCGAACGGCTGGCACTGATTGCGGTAGACATACGCCTGCGCAAGGCTGCGAATCGGGTGGGAGACGTACTGCGTCTGGTCGTCGCGGAGCTGCAAATGGAATGCATCCAGAAAGTTGCCTTCGTCAATGGGCTTGAGCGTGATGTTCATAGGGTCAATCCTTTCCTAATTAAATCGTCTTTGGGGTGGCATCTGCCCATCTAACGGAGCACGATGGCATTTTCATCCCGAAAATAGGAACTTTTTTGGGAAAAGAAAAATCTGCGTGTTCGCCTTCCCGGCAATGCCTTTTTGTGCTATGATAAAAAGGCAAACAGAAAGGGGAACAAGCATGAAGATTCTGGTTCGATATCACGACGGCGCAGTGCCGCTGACCATCCTGCCGCAGGGGGACTGGATTGACCTGTGCGCGGCGGAAACCGTGACGATGCACGCGGGGGAGTTCCGCATTATTTCGCTGGGCGTGTCGATGCAGCTGCCGGAGGGGTACGAGGCGCACATTGTGCCGCGCAGCTCGACCTTCCGCAAGTGGGGAATTTTGCAGGCGAACAGCATGGGGGTCATCGACGAAAGCTACTGCGGTGACGACGACGTGTGGGGCTTTCCGGCGCTGGCCATGCGCGACACGACGATCGCGCGCGGCGACCGCATCTGCCAGTTCCGCGTGATGAGAAAGATGGACAAGCAGGAACTGGTGACGGTGGAACGCCTCGATAACGCTTCCCGCGGCGGCTTCGGCAGCACGGGTACACGATGAGAAAGAAAAAACGCCGGACGATGCGGCGCAGGGCGACACGCTGGACGATTTTCCAACTGCTGCTGACACTCCTGATGGCGGTGCTGCTGTTCGTCCGCAGCGACGCGCCGAACGGGGATGATTTCCTCGCGCCGATTCCGACGCAGCGGCCAACGGCGACCGCCGCACCCGTTTCATCCGCTGATTTAACGGTGTATTTCCTCGATGTCGGTCAGGCGGACGGCGCGATTCTCGTCAGCGACGGCCACGCCATGATGATTGACGGCGGCAAAGCCTCCGCCAGCCAATTCGTCTACGCTTACCTGACCAAGACACTGAGGATTGAGCACCTTGACGCCATCATTGCGACGCATCCGCATGAAGATCACATTGGCGGTCTGCCCGGCGCGCTGAATGCCTGCACGGTCGGCGCGGTGTATTCGCCCGTGACACAGTGGGATACGAAGGTATTCAGCTCACTGGTGAAGTACACCGAAAGGCAGGGGATTTCGCTGACCGTGCCGAGCATCGGCGACAGCTTTTATCTCGGCAGCGCGCAGGTGACGTTCCTCTCCGACGGGCAGGGCTTCACGGACACAAACGACATGTCGCTGGTCGTGCGCGTGGACTGCGGCAGCACGTCGTTCCTCTTCACGGGCGACGCGGAGTGGAACGCGGAACACGCGCTTTTGGCAAATGGCGAACCGCTGCAGGCGACGGTGCTGAAAGTCGGTCATCACGGCAGTGAAACCTCGACGTGCTATGCCTTCCTGCGTGAAATCATGCCGCAGTACGCCGTCATCAGCGTCGGCAAGGGCAACACCTATGGTCATCCGGCGGAAAGCACCCTGAGCCGCCTTCGCGACGCGGATGTTGTTGTTTTCCGCACCGATGAGCAGGGGACAATTATCTGCCGCTCCGACGGGCGGAACGTGACGTTTGAGACGGAAAAGTGACGACCGAAGGGGGCAAGGGGCGAACGGAAAGCCCAACCTTTTGCCTCCGCAGAGGCGAAATCCTCTGCAGCAAAAGCCTTATATAAGGAAGGAGAACCGCGAATGATAAACATCCGCCGCATGTGGCAGCCCCTGACGGCCACTCCCTTCCTCGCAACGGCGGCGCACCATGAAATCCTGCCCTGCGAATCCCTGCAAAGGTGGATTCGCTGCTTCTGGGGCGGCATTGCCGGCGCTGGCGCATCCCCGACGCGCATCATTCCCGATGTCTGCGCTGACCTCATCTACCACATTGACGAAACGGCGGGACGCATCATTCAAGCGAGTTTCTGCGGCGTCAGCGACGTGTGTGGCACTGCGCATTTGCCGACGATTCCGGGGCATACGGTGAGCACATTCGCCATCCGCTTCCATGCCTTCGGCGCGTATGCGTTTGCGGATGATGCCCTTCGCGGCACGCTGAACGGCTTTGAATCGCCGGAAGTCCGATTCGGCCGCCTTGACCGGGCGCTGCGGGCGCGATTGCCGGAATTGCGCGGATTATCGGCGCGCGCGGCGTATGCGCAGAGCGTCCTGCTGGCGTTTCAGTGCCGGGAAAATCCGCTGGTGGAGACGGCGGCGGATGCGCTGCTGTGCCACCGCGGGACGGCGACCATCAGCGAGTGGGCGCACGAATTGTTCATCAGCAGCCGTCAGCTGGAGCGCCTTTTGGGCGAGTACTGGGGGATGACACCGAAGAAGGGGAGCGCGCTGGTGCGGTATCAAGCGCTCTATCAGGAAATTTGCCGCGGGACACTGAATAATGTGCAGGACGCGGTGGCGCGCTACGGCTTTGCGGATCAGGCGCACCTATGCCGCGAGTTTCGCCGCTATCACGGGGAAAACGTGTCGCATTTCTTCAAGACAGCGCGCAAAAACGGGCGTACAATGGAGGAAAACGGCGTTTATCCGCCGGAGGAGGTATCAACATGAGCGAAAGCATCAGCGTCTGCGGCACGGACTGCGGCGCGTGTTCATTCTTTGGGGGACTTTGCCGGGGATGCAACGAATGTCAGGGGCGCGTGTTTCATGCGCCGACGGGCTGCGCGTGCCCGATTTACGCCTGTGTGCGGGAGAAAAAGGGCTTGCGGAACTGCGCGCAGTGTCCCGACCTGCCGTGCAGCCTTTGGCAAAGCACCCGCGACCCGTCGTTCACGGACGAGCAGTTTGACGCGAATATCGCCGGGCGCGTCGAGAATCTGCGGAAGCGCATGACGAATCGCGAACTGGCGGATTTCGTCTCTGCCCAGCTGGCGCCGCTGCCGGAAGTCCGCCGAATCCCCATGATGGGCGGGTTCATCTTCTACTACCGTGAGCGGATTTTCGGCGGCGTATACGGCACGGGCTTCATGGTCAAGAATGTCCCCGCTGCGTGGCGCTTCATGCCGGGTACTTCCGCCGAGCCACCCTACGATGGCGCGAAGCCTATGCTGCACGTCCCGATTCTCGCCGATTCTGCAAAGCTCCGAGCCATGGTGCAGGCGATGTGGGAAGAGCTGCCGGAACGTCCGCCGAGAAAGCGGAAAGGCTGATGGCTTTTGGGAAGCATAGCGGCAAATCAGCAAAAAGGCGCGTCAAAAGGGGAAAAAACCTCCGAAAACCCTTGGCTTAATAGTGACAAGTAACTATGCCCTATTTGCGGCAAGTGGTTTCTGATCACGGATGCAAGGCAGACCAAATACTGCGGAGGACTTGCTCCGGGGGATAAGCGTGGGCGCACTTGCAGACAGATCGGCAATCTCAAAGGCAGAGAGCAACGAGAGCTTGCGGACGATCATCCGATTAGGGCGATCTACAATCGCCGCATGAATACGATCACGCAGTATCTCCGCCGTGGCACGCTGGACGAGCAGACCGCCGCCGTAATGAAACGGTTGGCGAAAGATAAACTGGAACGTGCTATTTTGGACGTTGCCTATGCCAATGGCAGTTATGAAAAGGAAATGGAACAGACAACTTTATTGAAAGAAACAAAGAAGAAACGTTGAATTTGACGAGGTGATGTTATGAAACTAATAAGAGCAAATGTAAATGATTGTGAAAAAATATGGAAAATGCAAACAGAAGCTTTTTCCGATTTGTTAGAAAGATATCAAGACTATGAAACAAGTCCTGGAAATGAGGCAAAAGAAAGAATAGAAGCTAAATTATCACAAGAATTTACATATTTCTATTATATTTTTGACGGAGATAATTTAGTTGGTGCGATTAGAGTTGTAGATAAAAAAGATGGAAGTAGAAAAAGAGTAGCACCTGTTTTTATTATGAAAGAATTTAGAAATAAAGGGTTGGCACAAAAAGCATTTGAAGAAGTCGAAAAAATTCATGGACATGATAATTGGAAACTTGACACCATTCTTCAAGAAGAAGGAAATTGTTATTTATATGAGAAGTTGGGATATAAAAGGACAGGGCTGGTTGAAAATATAAATGATAAAATGGATATTGTTTATTACGAAAAGAATTAAACAACTTTCAGTTTTCAAATAAAGGGAGGCGCGCCGAATGTCCGAAGAACGCTTCTGGAATACCGATGAATATGCCAGTCCAGCTAAGTAAATTAGTTCCTTATCACAGTTAATCCTTGAAAAATGCGCATTTTGCGCTTGACAAAGCGGCACGTTTATTGTACAATAGTGGATGGCATCAATAGCTCCGCTTGCCCCGGAAACTATTGAAACACCCGCGGAGGACATGCGACCATCATGCCGTGCCGCACACACATAGAGAACCATCACTTAGGGAGGAAAAACCTTTGAAGACGTTCATGCCGAAAGCGGCTGACATTACCCGTCAGTGGTATGTTGTCGATGCCGAGGGTCAGGTGTTTGGCCGTGTGGCCAGCCAGGTCGCGAACATCCTTCGCGGCAAGAATAAGCCGATTTACACCCCCAATGTGGATACCGGCGATTATGTCATTATCATCAATGCGGATAAGATCGTCATGACCGGCAAGAAGCTGGATCAGAAGATTTATTATCATCACACCGGCTATGTCGGCGGCCTGAAGGAAACCAAGTACCGCAAGCTGCTGGCTGAGAAGCCTGAATTTGCAATCCGCCGTGCTGTCGTGGGTATGCTGCCCAAGGGACCGCTGGGTCGCCAGATGGCCAAGAAGCTCAAGGTCTACGCTGGCCCGAATCATGACCATGCGGCGCAGAAGCCCGTGAAGTTTGACCTCGTGTAAGGCGGAAAGGAGAAAAACAAATGGCTAAGGTTGATTACAGCGCTGTTGGCCGCCGCAAGAAGGCTGTTGCCCGCGTCCGCCTGGTCGCCGGTGATGGCAAAGTGACCATCAACAAGCGTGATATTGATAACTACTTCGGTCTGGAGACCCTCAAGATGACCGTCCGTCAGCCCCTGACGCTGACTGGCACGACCTCTTTCGACGTGCTGGTGAATGTCTGCGGCGGCGGTGTGTCCGGTCAGGCCGGCGCAATTCGTCACGGCATCTCTCGTGCCCTGTGCAAGGCTGATCCGGAACTGCGTGTTGCCCTGAAGAAAGCTGGCTTCCTCACCCGCGATCCTCGTATGAAGGAACGCAAGAAGTACGGCCTGAAGGCTGCTCGTCGCGCGCCCCAGTTCAGCAAGCGCTGAGTTCCCTTCTGTACCAAGCATTTTGCGCCCTATGGCTGTTATGGCAGTCATGGGGCGTTTTTGTATGCAGTCGGTTTTGTGCAAAAGATCTGCCTGTGCGAAAATCGCGGAAAACCTTGCAGAGTCGGCATTCTCCGGACTTTTCAAGCGTGAAATCTGTGCAAAATCAGGAGGCTCTTATTTGCATAATGATGTATTTTTTACAGTCATGCGCGGCTGAAAAGTCCGTCGCTTGTCCGGCTGATTTTCTCGACATTGCCGACATCCTTGTGGACGTAGGTGTTCATGGTCATCGTAATTTTGGAATGTCCGGCAATGCTCTGCAAGGTTTTGATGTCTACGCGACCTGTGGCTTGCAGCTGGGTCAGAAAGGTGTGGCGAAGCACATGCGGGGTCACACCCTCGGGAAGGTTGACTTTCTTGCAGATTCGCTTCCATGTGTTTCGGAAGGAACGTTCGCTTAATGCGTCCTCGTCGCCCACCACATATTGGGCGAAATCTTCGTTTGCTGGCATGTGATTCCGCAAAATCTGTTCCAGCTCTGGCAGCAGGGGAACTTCACGGAGCCCGGCCTTGGACTTGGTTAGCTTTTCTATGGGTCAGTTGTTGATGAACGTGATTTGTCTGCGCACATGAATGAGCTTACGTATGTACATAACTTCTTGCTGATATTCTCAGCTCATGTGAATGGGTCATTCTTGTCATAAATTCGCTGCAATCCGTTCCGGCTGCGGACACCAGCGTCAATCATGAGCCGGATGCCTTTAAACTCCCATACTTGACGACCATCCACGCTGTGTATGTTGTTGGTGTGTTCGATGTGGTACTTGGAGGCGTTGAAAATCAGAAAATCCGAAACTGTTTGTGATTTCAGCGGCGCGAAGCCGTTGTCATCACACCAAATAGCGTACCTTGGTGTATCTCATTGAAAAATAATATCGCCATAAAAGTCAATTAGTATTCACGTTTCCCAGATTCTTCATCCAGCATCGGGAATACTATCGCCCTGCATGGTGGAAAATCACGATTTATGTGGTGGATTTCGTGGCG
>ERZ780032.883-NODE-883-length-10939-cov-3.774256_pt1 | contig 10939 bp, 12 predicted proteins | sample MGYA00511856_ERZ780032 | MGnify/ENA primary metagenome ERZ780032 (study PRJEB29588, sample SAMEA2147983) | human gut metagenome | biome: human gut; feature: human-associated habitat; material: faeces | place: Denmark | collected 2008/2010 ...
AGGTTTGATTGTAACACTTTAACCCCGATATTCAGCGGCTCCGCCTTTGCCGTAATCGGTCATAAAACCTTCATGGGAAATCTTATCGAGTTCCTGTTCAATTCTGTCTTGCTTTCCGACTAACTCAATTGCGACCCCGTATTCTTTAGCCGCCCATACAGCTCCTGCAACTATCTCATGCGGAGCATGGTCACCACCCATTGCGTCTATTGCTATTCTCGTCATCTTATCCCTCTCAAAGTCTTATATTTAAATTTATAACGGTTAAAAGGCGGGGACTGAAAAATTTTTCAGCCGCCCGACTTTTATAGAGTTATTTTTCTTCTGTTTCAGAAGTTTCTTCTACGGGAGCTTCTTCTTTTGCTTCTTCAACAACCGCTTCCGCTTTAACTTCTTCTACTTTTGTTTCTTCAGCTTTTTCAGCTTTTTTAGTTGATTTTTTAGCAGGTTTCTTTTCTTCTTTAACCGCTGCTTCTTCAACTCTGTCTTTAATGCTTACGGGTTTACCTTTGTAAGTTCCGCAAGCTGTGCATACTGTGTGTGTTAATACTGTTTCACCGCAGTTAGGGCACTTTGTAGTTTCCGGTTTTGTAGCTTTCCAGTTGCTTCTTCTGTGTCCTTGTGCTGAGTGTCCTGTTCTTTTCTTAGGTACTGCCATTTTCTTTTTTCCTTTTTTATTTTCTTATACTACTTATATTTCTTTTTTACCTTCGATTTTAATGTTTTTGAACACATCTAATCTTGGGTCGGACAAATTTTCTTCTTTAAGAAATTTATCCCCATTACAATTTATACCACAAACTTTCTTATTTGGTAAATTTAATATTACAGATTGATACAATAAGTCATAAATATCAATTTCATCTGCACCTTCAAGATCTGTTACAAACTGACCTTCTTTAAGCTCGAACTCTTGCCCGTAATCCTCTAAAAGAGTATTTTTTGCAAACATTTCGTCGATATCAAAATTCAGTTCATATTCAAACTCTTTAAGGCACAAATCACATTCAAGTTTAACAATTCCTTTAACATTTCCTCTTACTTCAATAAAGTCCCCTAGAGATTTTATTTCCAAATCGGAAGTCACGGGGGTAACACAATCTAATCCCTCAATTTTATCTTCAAAATGAAAATCAAGAGTTTTAGAAGGAGTATTTTCAAGTTCTTCTATTGAAATTTTGTAATTCATTAAAGTTTATCCTACGTATTGTTCTTCCTGAACAGCGAGAGCCGCAATCTGATTTGATATAAAACATACTTTTTTCAAAGGTCCGAGAGTTTCTTTTTCGATTAAGACTGCTGCTGTGCTTTTCACTGCCTGCTGCAATTCTGCATAAAGTTCTTCGGGTTTCTCAACATACAAAACAAGAGGTGCTGTCGAGCCTTTCAAGAATACAAGTACCGAAATTCTTTTTTTAATATTCTGAGCATTAAATTGTTGTGCCATTTTGCACTCCTTTTCTTAATTATACAGGTATAATGAATTATAAAATAAAAGCAGGCGCATTGTCAATTTTTAAACAAAAAAGACAGGATTATTAATCCTGTCTTTTTTAATTTTACCTAAAACCTATTTCATAAGTTTCATAGTTTTTTCGATAATTTCATTTAAGCTTTCGGCTTTTAATGAAGCTCCGCCGATTAAAGCACCATCGATATCTGATTTAGACATTTGTTCTTCAATTGTAGAAGGCTTAACAGAACCGCCGTAAAGAATTCTGATTGCGTCAGCTGCTTCTGCTCCCGCAGCTTCTTTCACAACATTTCTAATCATAGCGATAACTCTGTTAGCTTCATCAGCATCACAAGTTTTACCTGTGCCGATAGCCCAGATAGGTTCATAAGCGATTACTGATTTTGCAACATCAGCAGGAGAAATTCCTTCCAAAGCAGCTTTAATTTGTCCTGCAATCCAGCTGTCAGTAACGCCTGATTCTCTTTGTTCAAGAGTTTCACCGCAGCAAATAATAGGAATTAAGCCGCCTGCAAGAATAGCTTTTGCTTTTTTATTAATCATTTCATCTGTTTCCGAGAAATACTGTCTTCTTTCGGAGTGGCCGATAATAACATAATCACATCCTGCATCTTTCAACATTTCAGCAGAAATTTCACCTGTATATGCGCCTGATTTTTCCCAGTGGCAGTTTTGTCCTGCTATAGAAATTTTGTTTCCGCCGCATCCGCAATCACATCTGACAGCTTCTACTGCTGCAATTGATGTAAACACAGGAGCAATGACAACTGTAGGCAATTCAACCGCTGTATAATCTTTTACAAAATTTTTAACCCCTTCAAAAACTTCTTTAGCTTCTGAACGCAATAAATTCATTTTCCAGTTTCCTGCAATAATAGGTTTTCTAGACATAATATTCTCTCCTTTTCCTTTAATTAATTATTATTATATGAGGAAAATATTTTATTGCAACGAGTTAGACTTGAAATTTATAAAAACATAGGTTATAATAAAAAAGAAGGGCGAGAGGATTGCGCTCCTCTCTTTAAAAGCCCCGTTATTTGAGTTTAAGCGTTAGTATTATCAGAAAGATAAGCACTAACGCTTTTTCAGTTACACTGAATTCCACTCTATCACCCCCTTTCCTCTATCGGTTTAACAAATTTGAAGTTTGCGCCGCAGAGGTAAGTTAATGATATCAGGGCTTACCCGCTTTTTATTTTATATTTTTACAAGAAAAAAGTCAATATTATTAAAATTATAGTATTATATTCACAACAAAAAAAGGGTATCAACCCTTTTTTTAATTTATCACCTGACGCAGCGGACATTGTTCCCATTGGACTTAGAGTTCCTGTTGCGGTTGCCATTGTTGAAATTCTGGTTCCAACCCAACTCTGCGGAAGCCTCAGAGGCAGACCAATAGTTGCCTGACGTAGAACAACGGATTAACAATCATTTATATCGAATCTTTCAATAAAAATGACTTCTGCACATATGCAAAACTTTGGTTGAGATATTTAACAACCACCGCTGACGAGATAAATTTGAGCACACCCTGTTACACCTTGGCATAAGCAGGCTCCGGCTCAGTTTCAAAGGATGATTTCAACCACCCTTGAGCTTGTTTGGCAATCGAATATGTTTTTTCGATTAAGACACAATATCGTGACTGGGAAATTATTTTCAAATCAAAAGAAATTCGCAAAAATAAATCCAAAAATTGAGCGTGATTTAAAATTTCATAAATAAAGTCTTTTTTATCTTTGCTGCTATTTGCCTTATAAATCAAAACGAGCAATTCGATAACGTGATTTTGAATTTTTTCACCTAACGAGAATTTAAAATCACGCGGAAAATCTTTTGTAGTATTCATCAGTTCTACAAGTAAATCATATGCTGTTTTGTAAATAGGCAGGTGGCGGTATTGAGCCATATTATTCTCCTAAAGTTCTTTATTTGTAAAGTTTCATGTACTATTTATTACCTAAAACTTGCGCTATATAAGGTTTTATGGTACAATAAATATTGTAAATCATTGTTATTAATTAATTTAAGGAGGTTTTTTACTGCGCAAAAATATTCGCGTTAAATAACTAAATAATTAAATAACTTATCTCCTGACGCAGCGGACATAGCGCCCATTGGACTTAGAGTACCTGTTGCGGTTGCCAAGGCTGAAATGCTGGTACCAACCCAACTCTGCGGAAGCCTCAGAGGCAGACCAATAGTAGCCTGACGTAATTCCAAGAAGATTGGAGTTAAAGTACATTGCAAGGAGTTCGTCTCTATTAGGGAGAGTATATTCAGGATCGAGTTTTGCGCAGCTTGCTCCGGCGTTATAAAAATTCGCTGATGATGCATTCTTTTTGTGAACATCCGGAGCCACGGCTTGAGTTCGAATATCAGGATATAACACAGTTACGAAACCTATATCCTTACCAACTTCATTAGGCTGGGCAAGCCCGTTCATATCATAAATTGCATTTACACATACCCTGTCCTGTCCCCAATGGTTAGCATCTTTATCATCACTGAGACACGACGGATTGTAAAACAAATTTACCGAATAACCGTTCGACATGACAAAACCGTAACTTGTTGATGACGGATCCGTAACAGTACCGCTTGAAATACCTGATGCCAATTCTTTAACTGTCTTAGGCATCGTCATCTTTGTTTCAGCTAATGACAAAATTTTATCCGTTCCGGTTTCAATACCGCAATCTCTCAAATTATTATTATCGCAAGTTTTAGCTATTTGCAGCTGTTTTTTCAGATAGTTTTCTACAAAATCTTCCGCATTTGAAGCATCTCTTATACTGCCTTTTACTGTAATCAATCTTACAGCTTCCCCGATTGTTGCAAGAGCTTTTTTACGCGCAACGGCATATTCTTTTTCCTTAGTTTCATTAATAACAGTCGGTAAAATCATAGCTGCTACAACTCCTATTATACCGATAGTCAGCAATACTTCTGCCAGAGTAAAAGCAATATTGCTTTTAGAATTCATTTCTTTCATAAATTGCTCCTTTTTCATTTTGATTACTATTAGCCATGTGGATAAATTATACTACTTATTAGATAATATTGTCAAGTAATTATTACCTAACAGCTCATTAAATTTTATTGCCGTATTAAGGATAATAATTAGTCAGGTGGAGTATGTATCAGATAAAAAGCCTCTTAGGAGCAAAAATTAAATCATTGCGCAATGAAAAAGGTATTACACAGGAATATTTTGCAGAAAAAATCGGTATCAGCCCCAGAAGTGTAAGCTTCATTGAAAACGGAAAAAATTACCCTGCACCCGAAACACTTGCCGCAATTTGTCAAATACTCAATGTTGAACCATATAAATTATTCTTGTTTCCTATTGAAAAAACTCCGCTTGAAATTAAACGCGTTTTAATTAATAAAATTAATGAAGATGATGATTTTGCCCTCTATTTATATGACTGTGCCAGACAACTTTTAATTTAGTAAACTCATCGTCACATATAACAAACAGGTTTATACATCGTAAACAGATTTCTTTTCTTAAAAAATAGCCGTTTGTGTTTCTTAGCATACCGAGGTAACTGTTTATTGTTGAAGTAAATTTTTCAAGTTCTTCCTCATAAAACCATCTGGAATTTAGCTTTTGTGTATTGATTATTTTAAAAATTCTTTTTATTGTTTTTTGCCTGAGACTTGTTCTGTATGGTTTTACGACAAAACCGACAAAGTCTATACCTTTATCAACTTTATTAATTAATTTTTTATGCTGATGAAGTTCAAGATTAAGCCTTTCTTTAAGAAAAACGGTTAAATCCTTATGTATATTATTCAAATATTGCGGATTTTTATGCATAATCACAAAATCATCAACATACCTGCAATAATACTTGCATTTTAAATGATGTTTAACATATTGATCCAACACATTCAAATATACATTGCTGAAAAACTGGCTTGTAAGGTTACCTATCGGCAAGCCTTTGTGTGAGGGAGTATACCAGAGGCTTTTATATTTTGGAAGGCAGTTAAATTTATATGCCGGAGATTTTATGCATACATCTTTTTTCGGGTTGTGAAAAATTACCTGCCTGATCAGCTTTAAAACCCAATCTTCATTCACAAATTTCTCAATTTCCATATATAAAATGTTTTTATCAATACTTACAAAAAAATTCTTTAAATCAGCTTTTAAAAAGTAAGCTGTTTCCGTGAAATTATTTGTTACCGATGCGGCATATGCTTTAACCGACTTAACAGCATTTGTGGTGCCTCTGGCGGGAATACAGCTGTATGTATCTTTAATAAACCTTTTATAAAATCTGTCTTTAATCTCGTTATAAATCAGATGGTGGACAATTCTGTCTCTAAAGTCCGCAGCCCAGACTTCTCTGGGTTTTGGATAAAGTACAATGAAACATATACTCTGTCCAATTTTATACTCTCCGCTTGCAAGATCTTCATATAGCTTCAAAAGATTTTGCTCAAGATTATATTCAAACATCAATGCGTTGACAGTGTTTCTCTTATGCTTCCTGCAATCAATATAAGCTTGAAAAAGCTTTTCAAAAGTTAATCCCATATGATATTATAGAAATCCTGAAAATTATTATTCAATTAGACGAAAAGGTATTTTCATGATAAAATAAACTTATGTTTACAGGGATTGTGGAAGAAACAGGATTTATAAAAAGCTTTGACGGGAAAAAACTTGTTGTTGAATGTTCAAAGGTGCTTGAAGGAACACAAATCGGCGACAGTATTGCAATTGACGGCTGCTGCCAGACAGTTGTTTCAATCGGCAAAAACACGTTTCAAGCTGACGTCAGCTCAGAAACTTTAAAGATTACAAAAGGGTTTAAAACAGGAGAATGCGTGAATCTTGAACGAGCCTTAACACCTTCAACCCGCATGGGGGGGCATATTGTTCAGGGACATGTCGACGGAACAGCAAAGTACATTGGAGATATGACATTTGTTGTTTCCAAAGAACTTGATAAATATATTGTTTATAAAGGTTCAATTACCGTAAACGGCATAAGTTTAACCGTTTCTAAAAATCAAAATAACACCTTCAGCGCGGCAATTATCCCCCACACGCTTGAAAATACAAATCTTAAATTCCTTAAAACAGGCGACCTCGTAAACATCGAAACAGATATTTTAGGAAGGTATGTTGAAAAATTTTTATCAACGAAAAATAATAATATTACAGAAGATTTTTTGAAAGAAAACGGGTTTATGTAAAATGGAAAATTTTAAATTTGATAAAATTGAAGATGCATTGGAAGATTTTAAAAACGGTAAAATGATTATCGTTGCAGACGATGAAGATAGAGAAAATGAAGGTGACTTAATTTGTTCAGGACAAATGGTTACACCTGAGATTATAAAATTTATGGCAGAAAATGCAAAAGGGTTAATCTGCCTTGCTGTATCTAATGAAATCGCTGAAAAAATGCAGCTTCACCAGATGGTAGAACAAAATACGGAAAGTATGAGAACAGCCTTTACGGTAAGCATTGATGCTCATGAAAAATACGGTGTAACAACAGGAATTTCGGCATTTGACAGGGCAAAAACAATTGAAGTCTGCCTTGCACCGGATGCTCAGCCTTCAGACCTTCGCCGCCCCGGACATTTGTTCCCCTGTGTGGCACGAAAAGGCGGAGTGTTAACCCGTACAGGGCATACGGAAGCAGTTGTTGATCTGGCAAAGCTTTGCGGACACATTCCGGCAGGTCCTATGTGTGAAATCATGGGCAAAGACGGACACATGGCAAAACGCGATGAACTTTACGAATTTGCACAAAAACACGGGATTAAATTTATCTCTGTTGCAGAATTAATTGCTTACCGTCTTAAATCGGAAAAAATCGTAACGCGTGAAGCAGAAGCTCATCTTCCGACCCAATTCGGAGAGTTTGAAATTTACGGCTATGTTAATCACGTTACGGGGCAGGAAAGTGTTGCTCTCGTTAAAAATGACGGGTCTGATAAAATTCCGCTTATCCGTGTTCACAGTGAATGCCTTACTGGAGATATTTTCCACAGCCTTAAATGTGACTGTAATTATCAGCTCCACAGCGCGTTAGAAATGATTAACGAATACGGAAAAGGTGCTTTAATTTATATGAAAGGTCATGAAGGACGCGGAATTGGTATTATTAACAAAATTAAAGCCTACAAACTGCAGGAATGCGGGCAGGATACCGTTGAAGCAAATCTTTCGCTCGGATTTAAAGAAGATTTAAGAGATTACGGCATGGGCGCGCAGATTATACTTGATTTAGGCTTTAACAACTTTAATCTCATCACAAATAACCCGAAAAAAATCGTCGGTTTGAACGGTTACGGATTAACTGTGCATGATATAGTTAAAATACCGCCGTATATCAATAAATTTAACAAAAGATATATGGAAACAAAAAAAGACAAAATGCATCATATGCTGTAAATAAGGAATTAAGAAATGACAGGCGATACAACTAACTTCGAAGCAAGATTATTAACTCCCGATGATTACAAAGGTTTTGTAACTATTTACAACGATTTTAGAAACAGGGCAATTGACGAATATATGTTTGAACTTGAACCTTTAGGTTTTGAGGATTTTGCCGATGCCGTCGAGAAAAATTTAATCGAATGTCTTGTTTTGTTTGAAAATACAATCCCCGTTGCATTTCTTGTTTACACAACAGCAATTTCGGAAGCTATAGAATTAAATATAATTCATTCTTTCAAAATGGAAAATATGGTTGAACGCGGGATGTATTTAATCAAAAAATTCCTTGAGCTTACAAAATCGGAAAGGTTTGATAAAGTAGTCTGCTATCCTATGCTGGGAGAACAAAAACATCTTATCGGAGATATAGCGCGCTATGGTTTTAAATTTGTAGGGATTGCAGTTTTAAGATTTATGATGGCAGGAACAAATTCAAGAGAAATCCTGAAAATTACACAGCTTTCGGAACTCGATAAAGATTATAAACTTGTTGACTGGCAGTCTAAGTATTTTGAAGATGCGGTAAAAGTTGTTCAGGAAGGTTTTGAAACATCTGCCGATGCTTTGTTTGATCCGCGGTTTAAAACAATTGAAGGCACAAGAGATATAATAGCCAAAATTGTTGATAATATTTATGCGGAATTTCTTCCCGAAGCAACAACGATAATGCTATACAATAATATTCCCGTAGGTTTTTGCTTTATGAACCTTACGGGCGGAAGAATTGCCAATATTCCGATTGTTGCTATAAGAAAAGAACATCAGGGTAAAGGACTTTCAAAACACATGCTCAAAAAATCGGTTGAAAAACTTATTGAATGGGCTGATAACGGTGAAAAACCTATTACCGAGGTTAATACAACAACGGAAACAAACAATTTTCAGGCATTAAAAATGTACAGGCATTTAGGATTTAAGGAAGATTACAACTATCCTCAATCTTATCTTCCGATTAAACATTAATTAAAAAAAAGGAAAAAGGTGCCGATAAATCGGCACCTTACTTCTAACTGCAAAATTTGTGTACTATAGAGCAATTTGAGTTAGAAGAAAAACTTCATAGGCTGTATCTGCTTGACGCGGCACATTGAATTGTAATTTGTCGTACATTCACCTGCCTTAGTAAATGATGTGCCATTCTTGCAATAAGGGGTTGCGTCACCGACATAACCTGAGATACAAGCACCTTCTTTAAATGGAACACTCTTAGCCAGCCATTTGATACTGCGTTTTCCGCTTGCATAATTCTCATTCTCGACACTTACCTGTAAGTGACGTACACTATCGCCGCCGCTTTGTTCAGGGTTAGATGTGTCATATGCAGGTATAATTTTACCAGATAACGTGATGTAGAATGGATAAACATCACTCCATAACTGAGAATCGCCTTTTACACCGTCAATATCTACATAGACTGTATAGCCGTAAGAATTGGTATTTGGGACACCGTCATAAACGCCGCCTTGAGTATTATTGGCTAACATAGAGATAGCACCTGCATCGTTATGCATATTATAAATGCGCAAACCGTTACGCAGAGTTATATCAGGTGTTTTGGTTGAAAAGTCGGTTGTACCATTGGAGATTACACTCCCGTTGCAGACATCGCTGCCACTCATGATATTGGCATGACGTTCAAATAATTTACAGAAATTCATACCCTTGCGGGGTAAAGTTCTAGGAGAAGGGATACACTTACATTGTTCCTCACTCCATTCATAGGTTTCGTCACTGCAGGTGCGATTTATTGCAGGATTTTGAGAGACAATACCCGTTTCATTACTGCAGATATTACACGGTGATATATCAGTCGGACAATCATTTACACAGCCGCATGAACTGTTTAAATGCTGACCGCTTGGACAGGTTTTAGCGCTGCCGGTACAGGTTTTATCATCCCAACTAGCTGGACAAGCCGGTTTATTCGGACAAGCGGGACATTCACTCCAGTTATGCGCCTTATTGCCGTTCCAACAGGTCACATAACCGGGACATGAAGAGGTACTGTCGGCCTTTGAACCATCCCAGCAAGTCACTTGTTTTTTTATACATTCACAACTGCTTGTGTTTAACTCATAACCCTCTGAACAACTCTTTGTACAAGCAGGACACTCTGATTTGTTATGTGCATAACTGCCGTCCCAGCAGGTGACTTTATCAGGACAATTCCAATAATATTCTGTGCGTGTGCCGTCCCAACAATCTGTATAACACGAACAAGTATTAGGATCTAATTTTTGTTCGGATATATAACATTTCTTGGTACATGTGTTTCCACCGCTGCTTCCACCGCTTGAACCTCCCGAACTTTCGCCGCCGCTGCCACCTGAATTACCTCCGCTGCTGCCGCCTTCCGTGGCAATCTTATGGCAAACTCCTGCTGGTAATCCATAGTCACTGTCATACGCAAGCCACTCATAACCATCCTGACATTCAATAACATTCTTGCACATATTACCTTCTATCAAAGTGGAACTTATTATATTAGCATGCTGAACAGTTGTATTTTTAGGCATAAAATCATAAAGTATTTCATTACCGTTACAGGTAGCATCAATTATGCCCGTAAACGGTCCGCAACATTTCCCGCCTTTGCAGCCGGATGAGTTTCTTTCCATTGTTGTGCAATCATACACACAAGAAATACTTTTTGTTGGGGCATAAGTAGTGTGTCCCTTGTATGTACCGGGACATTTATCATAGCCGGTATGAATATCTGCAATAGAGTCACTACAGGTTTTAGTTTCCGGGTCATACCAAAAATTCGCATTCTTTTCAAACCTGCTTGATGATATTTGTGCATCAATATATTTTCCTCCAGAAGCACACCCGTAAACTGTTATTCTGTCCCCCGCTTTCGCCCTATTAGGCTGAAACCGAAGAGCAAGCGGTGTATGAGATAAAATTATTGAAAAAAATCTATAATCATTAGGCGCATTAAATGCAAATAAATTTTTATTATTTAATGCCTGCTTATACTCAGG
>ERZ780032.884-NODE-884-length-10931-cov-3.328246_pt1 | contig 10931 bp, 7 predicted proteins | sample MGYA00511856_ERZ780032 | MGnify/ENA primary metagenome ERZ780032 (study PRJEB29588, sample SAMEA2147983) | human gut metagenome | biome: human gut; feature: human-associated habitat; material: faeces | place: Denmark | collected 2008/2010 ...
GTCTTTGCGGGGGTTCCTATGGAAAACCGCGCTCCTGATAAAGCATCGCATAATTCTCAGGTCAATACGTCACCGGGCGATATTTGGTTTGTCAATGTGAATGGCGATGATGAAATCAATGATTTTGACCGAACAGTTATCGGTAATCCTCAACCTGATTTTATTTTTGGGTTTAACAATCAATTCGGATATAAGAATTTTGATTTGAGTATATTTTTCCAGGGTTCGTACGGGAATGATATATGGAATGGCGTAAGAGTGTCTCATGAGGGCATGGAGAGTACTTATAACCAATTTACCTCTACATTGAACCGATGGAATGGGGAAGGATCCAGCAATACGATGCCTCGTGCTATTTATGCCGATCCGAACCGAAATAACAGAGCTTCGACTCGTTGGGTAGAAGACGGTTCTTATCTGAGGTTGAAAAATCTTACTTTCGGTTATCGTTTTACTCAGGATTGGTTGAAAAAGATCGGGGCCAAATCATTACGGTTGTATTTGAGTTTCGATAATTTGTGGACCTTGACCAATTATTCGGGTCTTGACCCTGAGGTGGGTCTTTGGGGACTGGACTATGGAATTTATCCTACTTCCCGAGTCTATATGTTTGGAGCATCTGTAAAATTCTAAATCTTTCGAATCATGAAAAGGACAATTATATCTACTATATCTGTTGTCGTTCTTTCGACTGTCTTGTCGGGCTGTATGGATAAACTCGAAATATTGCCGAACGACCAAATCATTACCGAAAACTTTTTCGAGGAGGGTTCTCCCGAAGAGATAGAGAGTGGTGTCAATTCTATGTATCAGCGGTTACAGAGTTCGTATATGTATAATTTGCGAATGTGGACATTGGATATTGTCGCCGGAGAAGGCCGTGTTGGAAATGAAGCCGGTGGAAACGGCCTTGAAACGACGCAGTTGTCTAACTTCACAGCGACCAGCGATAACTCCGGGGCTAAGGAATTATGGCGCGGACCCTGGGCGGGAATCAGTCGAACGAATTGGATTTTGACGAATATCGATAAATCTCCGAAGATTTCTGACGCAAAGAAAACCCAATACAAAGGAGAGGCTCATTTTTTAAGAGGGTTGTATTATTTCAATCTGGTACGGTTGTTCGGCGATGTGCCCTGGATAGACAAGCAACAGACTGCAAGCGATGATTTGCAGGTGTCGAGAACATCGAAAGATATAGTTTACCAGCACATCATTGATGATTTTTCTGATGCGGCATCGATGTTACCGGCTTTTTATAAAAATACGACCGACATAGGACGTGCGACGAAAGGGGCTGCATTCGGGTTACTCGCAAAAGTTTATTTGACATTGAAACGGTACAACGAAACTTTGGTTGCTATCGATTCGGTGATGAATCTTGGAGTTTATTCTCTTAATCGGAAATATGAATGGAATTTCAGCGATTTGCGCGAAAACGGTCCAGAGAGTTTATTTGAGGTTCAGTATGAAAAAGATGTGACAGCATACAGTGAATTTGATATATTGGGACAAGGAGGGTGGCATCACGAATATATGGCTCCTTTGGCAAGTATCAATATTGGAGGACCGTGGGGAAATTTCGGTTGGTTTGCTGTTTATCCCGAATTTGTAGAGAGCTATGAACCCGGCGATTTGCGTAAGTCGGTTTCTGTTTGGTGTGAAGGAGATGTCTATCAGGGCTGGTCTTACGATCCTACTTGTTCGCAGACGGGTCATAACGTGAAAAAGTTCTTGTGTGAAAATATAGGTGTCGACCGAGCGATGGATAGCCCACTTAATTTCCCGGTATTGCGATTTGCCGATGTTTTGTTGATGCAAGCAGAAGCGTTGAATGAGTTGGGTCGTTCGTCTGAGGCGGCTGCTCCGGCATCTTCCGAGAATGATGGCGGTCCGTTGAATCGAGTACGCGTGAGAGCCGGTTTGCCTAATGTGACCACTACCGACCAAGTAGAATTGAGAGAAATTATCAGGCATGAACGTCGTATGGAATTAGCGTTCGAGGGTGGACACCGATGGTTCGATTTAGTTCGATACGATAACGATGGCGAATATGCAAAGACATTTTTCCAAAGTATAGGTAAAACTAATTTTACCACACCTAAGCATTTGCTGTTGCCAGTACCTATCGACGATATAGATGCCAATCCTAATTTGTTGCCTAATAATCCGGGGTACTAAAATCGGGATTAGTTTTCCCACAGAGAGAAAAAGTATTGAGCGAAAAGCTTGTTTGATGTAAAAATGTAAATCATGAAAATACGAATTCTAACATTATTGTTTTCTGCTTTTATTATAGGAGCGAGTTATGCTCATGACGATCTTGTGTATAGAACCGCTTCGGAGTGGAGCTTCGATGCTGGAAATCAGTCGACTATTTCGGAAACGTACGGTTCTGCATTCTTGGGCGGGGCGGTGGTTGCCGATTATAATGGCGACGGTATTCCCGACATTTGTGAGATAGATACATCGGGCGAAGAGATACGTTGGATATGGAAACTGGGTAACGGCAACAATGAATGGAGTGATATTGAGGCTATAACGTTTGGAGAAACAGCTACCGATAAATGTGCGGTAGGTGATTTTAACGGTGACGGGAAAGCCGATATTGCCGTGATGAGATCCGGTTCTTTTTTGGCTACGTGGTATATAGATTATGCTCCATGTGACGGACAGTTCGATGAAAAGGGGCGATTCGGTTTATCGGGCGATATTCCGTTGTCGGGCGATTTCAATGCCGATGGAGTAGATGATATTTGCGTATATCGCCCCTCTTCCGGTACTTGGTATGTTTGTTTCGCCGATATCTCAGGGTATCCAGAATTCGAGAGCCATTTGGCTATTAATGGAGTTTTGTTCGGGACGTCGGGCGATATTCCTTTTGTGGGCGATTTTGATGGCGATGGGTATGACGATATGGCTTTGTTACGAGCATCGGAGAACCGCGTATTGGTTAATCTATATGATCGAAAGAAACCTAAATATGAGCATTATGCCGATCTAAACGGTGTCGGAGTTTCTGATTTGGAGATTACTATCCCAATACAGAATGTAGTGGCTGTTTCGGCGGCAGACATTGATTTGTCCCGTCCTAAATCATTACCTTTGGCTACGCAGGAAGAGGTGGGATCAGAGGTAAATCTGCGACATGGCTGGACTTGTATTTTCGATAATTCTCTTGATGTGGATAAATGGGCTGCTGCGTTGCAATATGCGGGTATCAATACATTGGAATATCACCCGTGGATGAGAGCTCATGAGGAGGTTGCACCGGAGACCGAAACATGGAATACGTATGTCGGTGATGACCGTTTGTGGACCAGCAAGGCTATGATGAAACAGAAGGTAGAGAAGTTTCGATCGATAGGAGGGCGTTCAATTTGTTATACAGGTATTTATGCCAGTACACCAGCTTTTGCTCTTGCACACCCCAGTTGGGCCATGAAAAATGAGGCTGATAAAAGTTTCATGACATACGGGGGATCTTATCTGTATTTAATGTCTACTAACGAGAATGTGAACGCTCCTTATGAGGTGAACGGGAAGAATTATAAGAGCTTTAATGAATATTTCATAGCGCAGGCCGTCGCTGCTCAACAGGAATATAATTATGACGGTTATCGTTGGGACTGGTATGGTTTGCCGGAAACGTATGTTTGTGACGGATTGGCCGGTACGGGAAATTTTTCTTATGAAATGGCACAATTTGTCAACCAATTGGATATTGCTGTTAAGGAAGTAAGGAGCGATGTTACGACTACGGCATTGCAACTTCCTTCGACTAGTGGAAATGTGCCCCATTTGACGACGGGAGCAGTGGTCAATCATCAGTTTATGGAACTTTGGCCGTATGGTACGGGAACAAAATATAGTGATTTGTATCGTGATATTTATGATGCTAAATCGCGTTATCCCGATAAACCTGTGTTCGCTAATTTTTATCCTCCGACGGAAATGAATTTATCGACCAGTTGGCCGGTTGAAAACATAGATTATCAATTCGCTACCTGTCTTTCGGCAGGAGGATACCCGTCTGCGCAGGTGGTCGACGGAGTTGCCGGATTTACCGATCCTGTACCGTTTCATGCCGTAAATTATCCGGCAAGCGTACTCGAACGTATCGCCCAGTGGAATAAATTTGTTGCTGCTTATGGTGCTTATTTCTATTATTCGAACCCGGCTTATCTTATTACCGATTATGTCCGGGGAGGCTTTACGGTTTCGGGGAGTAGCGGAGTGTTCGGGACGTTGAAAAAGCGTTATGATAAAAGGACACGTGAGATAGATGCTTTTGTCGTGGATCTTGTGAACTATGGCAACAGCCTAGATTTACGTTGGGACGAAGTTAATACAGTTCCTTCTTCTACACAGGTTTCGGTTTCATTTACTTTACCCGATGGTTTTGTCGCAGATAAACTGTATTGCATTACTATCGACGGAAGAAACGAAGTTCCCTATTCCTTGAACGGCAATAAAGTGGAGGTTTCTCTTCCATCGGTGTCGGTATTTGCTTCGTTGGTACTGACTTCGACAAAATCGCAAGAGCTCCCTTCGGAACCGAGCGGGGTAGGAAGTATGCCAGAATTGTTTACATTTGGTTATGATGCGAAAGGTGAGACTTTAAATAAAGATGAGGCTACCTATATCCCTGTCATGCAAGAGGGGAAACCTTATGTAGTAGCCAGCGAGTTCGGCGGGAATGTGGCCGAGTGGTATGAAATCACGGATGCTTATCAGGGAGAATCCGCTATTCGCGTGACTGCCGGCGATATTCGGTTCAATACGACGGACAACGGAGCAATTCGGATTCCTATCGAAAAATTCAACCGGTTCAAACTTGCTGTTCGCTCGAATAATACGACTGCCTCATGGTTCGGATTCCGACTATTGAAACCGTCTGAAACATCGTCTGTGTGGGAATCGAGGGACTTGTATTATCGCGTAGGTTATAGTCAGCCTAATATCGCTTATATCACATTGACTCCTGTGAAACCGCAGAACGGAGTATGGGTAGAATATGAGCGGGATATTTTGAGCGATGTGATTGGTCTGTGGGGTGCGGAATGGGCGAATGCGATTGTAACCGATGTGCATTACGGACTGGTAGATAGAAATAGTGCAGACTATGATAACTTGGTTTTTATGTCGCCCGATTATAACAGTGGAATCGATAATCAAAAAAAAAACGACAAAATAAAGTGTTGGACTGAAAACGGTAGAATATGCATCGAGGGTTCCGATTTTTATCGGGGGGAAGAGTTTCGTCTACAAATTACCGATTTGTCGGGGCGGGTAATTGGTATGGGAGACTGCATTGTAGATAGTTATCGATTATTATCCGAGACGATACTTTCGACGCCGGGTGCATATTTTGTACAGGTCATAGATAAAGAAACTGATGTGACGGTGCTGCAGACCCGTTGCATCGCAAATTAAAATATGTATAACAATAAAAGTGATTACCATGAGAAAAATTGTCTTTTTATTAACAGCTTTATGCTTATCCATGAATGCATGGAGTCAGGACGGGTTGGTATATTGGTCGCAAGCCGACGGTTACAAATTCGATTTTGATTTAGATGGAACGGTAGATTTTTCGTTACCGACACAAACGACTGATAAAGCCATTTCACAAGTATTTGTGTTCGATGCGAATGGCGATGGGTATTTCGACCTTTGTGAGGTCGATTTGAACGATAATCTCATTAATTGGATTTTTTATTATAATGATGGGAATAATAACTTCGTAGACCCTCAAACAGTCATATATGGCATGTCGGAAGGAGATAAAAAATTGGCCGGAGAATTTAACGGTGACGGTATCGGCGACGTGGGTATTCGGCGCGATAATGAGTTCGGCCTTTGGTGGCTGATTACGTTCCAAGCGATGGCTCCTGATGTAAACCAACAGTTCGGAATTAGCGATAAAGACTTATTGGTTGCCGGAGATATGAATGGAGACGGGCAGGACGATATAGTGTGCTATGATAAGGGTTCTTGGTTATGCTCTTTTACTCCGTCAGATACGGAATATAAGACTCCCGATTTTGTCTCAAAAGATGTGCAGGTGACTTTCGGTACATCGTACGATATACCTGTGTTGTGCGACGTGGACGGTGACGGGTATGCCGATATGGGGTTGTGTTCTGTCGATGACGAGGAAGTTAGTTTTAATCTCCATAGTGCGACGAAAACTGCAAATAACGGATATAGCAGCGATAATGGTCGAGGTACTTTCGATAAGGTTGTACTTATGCCTTCGGGTATAAATCCTACTTGTGTATGTGCTGTAAAGAGTAAAGGAACGACCGGCATCGAATCGGAGCATGCCGTGGCAAATGTCAGTGTATATCCTACCTTAGTACGGGCTGGGGATTCTTTTACCGTGAAAGGTAACGATGTGACGAAAGTGAAAATATACGGTATGATGGGACAACTTGTTAAGGAAATCGATACCGACGGTAGCATGTCGACGGTTGTCGTTTCGGTTGATGGTTGGGCTCAGGGAACATATTTTGTTTGTTGCGAAAGTGAAGGTGCCGTTTCTTCGTCTAAATTAATCGTTCAATAAGTGAATTGAGTCTGTATGAAAATCTATTTGAAATATATATTTCTGTTTCTTATTGCCGGGAGTATCTTTTCTTCGTGTAACCAAAAAGATGAGAAGGTGTATTCTTTTTGGGCACTTCAAAATAGGGCGACGGGAGAATATTTGTATGAAGACGACGGCGAATGTAAATTCAGCCGTGAAAAGCAAGGCGATAAGTCTTTGTGGAAAATAGCGGCTGCTGAGGGCGATCATGTTTGTATCGTAAATAAGAAGAGTGGTAGATATTTGTCTCTCGATAATGGGCAGGTCGTTTGTTCTGTGGTCGATCAACCGGTTACCGAATCTGCCGAATGGTACTACGGGAATTTCGATTTTGTTACTCAAACTAATAGCGGCTGGTACACAATTTCGAATCGTTCGGCCGAGTCGAATTTGCATTTGGTGGAAAAAGATGGTACACTTTGCATGCAGGATAACGCAAACAGAAATACCGATTTTTCTGCCCATTGGACTTGGGTGAGAGAAGAGGGTACGCCTTTGCCTTATTCTTTTACTCCCGATGGAGTTACGGATGCTTCTTTTTTGGGAATACGAACGGCTAAGGCTATTTCTCCAACCGAGATACACTCCGATTATCACGGAGAGAAAGTATGGAAATTATCTCAGGATATTTCGTCTTTTCCGAAATTTTCCACTGAAAACAATTTGTTGATAGAGGCTCTGTACAATATGGCATTGGAAGAGATGTTGATGGATGTGCGCAGCGACAGCACATTTAGGGCCGGCGCTCTTTGGCCCGATACATGGACTCGTGATGCCGTGTACAGTATATGGTTCAGCTATGCATGGATTATGCCGGAAGTGTCTCGGAAAACTCTCGATAAGCAGACTCTTCGTAATCCTCGCGAGGCCTTGCAGGACACAGGTAGCGGAGGTTCATGGCCTATATCGACCGACCGTGTGGTGTGGGCACTCGCTGCTTGGGAGTACTATCTGTACACAGGAGATAGTTCGTGGCTCGAAGGTGCTTATGAAGGTTTGAGTTATACGGCTCGAAAGGACATTCATGTAGCATTCGATAAACGCATAGGGCTGTTCAAAGGGGAGACTTGTTCGATGGACTGGCGTACCCATACTTATCCGAATTGGTTTACCAATGTGACGATAGGCAGTTCGTTTTCTTGTGGAACAAATGCGCTGCACATGTTCATGTATGAGTTTTTGTCGAAGGCAGCCGGAATACTTGGTAAACCGGAAAGTGAGAAAACATATTGGGAAAGTTTCAGGAATGTGTTGAAGGATTCGATAAACAAACATTTCTGGAACGAAGACAAAGGTTTATACGAGTGTTACTTGTATCCCGAAATTTCGGGGTATAAGGCTTCGGAACGGGTCGGTGTCATGTCGAACGGACTGTGTGCTGTTTTGGGAGCGAGCACCGATGAGCAAATTCGCCGTATGGTCGGTAATTTCCCGCTATATCCATACGGGGCTGCTGTTCTTTATCCTTCTATTCCCGACGATTTTGCATACCACAATAAAAGTATTTGGCCGGTTTGGCAAACACCGTATATGTATGCGGCTCGTCAGGTGGGCAATATATTGGCAGTGGAACACATGGCGGCTTCTTTAACGAGAGCTTCGGCTCTTTTCCTGACACATAAGGAGAATATGACTTACGACACCGGATATGATCGGGGTACAGCTTTGAACTCGGATAGGCAACTGTGGTCGGTTTCTTCCTATATCAGTTTGGTGTATAGAGTTTTGTTCGGCATGAATTTGACGGAACGAGGAATCGCATTTAATCCTGTCGTACCCGATATAGTGAACGGCTGGCTTTCTTTGTCGGATTTCCGCTATCGCGATGTGACGATAGATATAAAGGTATCTGGAAAGGGAAATCGGGTGAAATCGTTGAAAGTCAATGGCGAGAAACAAGCATTGCCTTTTGTCCTTCCAGCCGATAGTAAGGGGGAATATTCGATCGAGATAGAAATGATGATCGATGAACCGAAAGGCAAAATAAATTTGGTGAAGGCTGGACCCGGGAAATGTTGGTCGCCGGTAGAACCTGTTTTGGTATTGAACGGTTCGACTCTAAGTTGGAAGGAAGAGGAAAATATGAAGTACTACCTTCATTCCAATTTTTCTGAGGTGGATAAACTGGTAACCTCTCCTTACGATTTAATTGGGGCTCCCGATGGATTTTATTCGGTTTATGCTGTCGATGAAAAAGGATTTGCATCGGATATGTCCAATGCGGTTGTTTATTCTACTTGGCAATCGGTTTGTGAAGCGGAGCAGAGCTCTCATTCAGGAACGGTTTCTAATCTTCACAAAGGATTTTCGGGGAGTGGCTTTGTTATCGATTTGTTTGCACGTCCGGCTAATGTGAAGTTTCAGGTACAAGTCCCCGAGGCCGGCGATTATGCCATAGCCCTTCGGGGTGCTAACGGACACGGGCCGCATGGTACATGGTGCGCCATACGTTCGGTGGCAGTGGACGGAAACGACGCCGGTACATTCATTTTGGAAGCAACAGGCGATTGGAAACAATGGTTGGATTCCAATTATATTGTTCTTCGAGGGTTGAATGCCGGAGAACATACGGTGTCGCTTTCTATCGATCCTGAGAAGAAGGGATATGACTTTAATATGTCGCATGGACGGGAAGACGCTAATGATTGCCATATCGACTGTTTAAAGTTGATTCGACTTTAATAAAGTCTTATTGTTTATTTAGGAAAGAGAATATCTTGCTATGCAGGGTATTCTCTTTTTGTTTTTAACGGACTTTTTATGATCCTGCCAAAAAATCTATTTGTCGGCAGTTTAATCATTGGAAAAATAAGAAAGAATATTTTTAAATTTAAAAAAATAATTCCTATATTTGACTAATAGATTGTTCGAAACTTTATGGCGATAATATAAATTTCAATATGGAAATGAAAAGAATATTTTCGGTCGTCGTCTGTGCTGTGGGAGTTTTTTTCTCCATGACAGCCGAGAGCAAAGACGGATGCTTAAAAAGTTACGTATCGGCGGACAGTTTGCTCCTGTACGAATATTACGAAACGTATGTTATGATTCGGCCTTTGAACTATCTACGGATATTTCCGGAGCAGAAAGCTGTTGCGCCGGACTGGTTTCATTATCGGGACAGGGTGATAGAACTTCGTGTTCTTGCGCTGAGGAAGCGGATTAGGGAGGAGTATCCGCAGGATTATCCTTTGGGGAGAGGATCCGTACGTGTGTGGCTCATGTTTTCTCTTCGTACGGGTGAATTGGTAACTGCTGAGTTAATGTTTCTAAAAGAGGTATTAGAGGTTGTCGACAGTTTCCCCGCACGGGAGATTATTGCGATGTGCATGAACTCCGATTGGAGTGGAAGTACATATATAATGGAGCATGAGCCGGATAAATATGATAATATGTACACCGGCTATCTTTTTTCACCCTATTAGTGTCATGGATTTCAAAAAAATATTTTCGGTCGTCGTCTGTGCTATGGGAATTTTTTTCTCCATGACAGCCGAGAGCAAAGACGGATGCTTGAACAGTTACGTATCGGCGGACAGTTTGCTCTTGTATGAATATTACGAATCTCATATTTGGGTTAGTCCATTGAACTATCCCAGGGTATTCTCTGAGCAGAGAGCCGTTGCGCCGGACTGGTTTCATTATCGGGACAGGGTGATAGAGCTTCGTGTTCTTGCGCTGAGGAAGCGAATCTGGGACGAGTATTTGCGAGATTTCCCTTTGGAGAGGCTATCCGTACGTGTGTGGCTCATGTTTTCTCTTCGTACGGGTGAGTTGGAAACTGTGGAGCTAATGTTTCGAAGAGATGTATTAGAGGATACCGACAGTTTCCCCATTCGGGAGATTATTGCGATGTGCATGAACTCCGATTGGAGTGGAAGTACATATATAATGGAGCATAAACCGGATAAATATGATAACATGTACACCGGATATATTTTCCCGTTATATTAGTGTCATGGATTTCAAAAAGATATTTTCGGTCGTCGTCTGTGCTGTGGGGATTTTTTTCTCCACGGCAGCCGGGAGCAAAGACGAGTGCTTGAACAGTTACGTATCGGCAGACAGTTTGCTTCTGTACGAATATTCCAAAACGCATATTATGGCTCGGCCATTGAACTATCCCCGGGTATATTCAGAGCAGAAAGCTGTTGCGCCGGACTGGTTTCATTATCGGGATAGGGTGATAGAGCCCCGTGTCTTTGCGCTGAGGAAGCAGATTAGGGAGGAGTATTTGCGAGATTATCCTTTGGAGAGAGGATCCGTACGTGTGTGGCTCGTTTTTTCTCTTCGTACGGGTGAGTTGGAAACTGTGGGGGGAATGTTTTGAAAGGGGGTA
>ERZ780032.890-NODE-890-length-10894-cov-3.880524_pt1 | contig 10894 bp, 8 predicted proteins | sample MGYA00511856_ERZ780032 | MGnify/ENA primary metagenome ERZ780032 (study PRJEB29588, sample SAMEA2147983) | human gut metagenome | biome: human gut; feature: human-associated habitat; material: faeces | place: Denmark | collected 2008/2010 ...
CGGCGATGCTTTTCGTCGCCGCCCGTGTGTCGTCGCTCGCGAAACTGCCGCAGGGACGTGTCGAGGGTGCCCGCCGCGCCAAGGCGATGGTGGCCAAGATGGACGAACTGGGCTTCGGTAACTGTACCAATACGGGAGCTTGCCAGGCCGAGTGTCCGAAGATGATTTCGATTTCGCACATCGCCCGTCTGAACCGGGAGTTCCTCTCGGCGAAGTTCGAGGACTAATCGTTTGAAGAATAGATGCAAACAAGCCCGGAGCGAAACTCCGGGCTTGTTTGCGTATGGCGGGATCCGAAACTCGCCGAAATTGCGGGGCTGCGGCTGATTTACGCTGTTCGCCTTTCCGGTCGTTGCAGCAAGGAGGCCCGCCGGGAGATTGCCGGCTGGCGATTCGGCCGGATTCGAGGTCGGGGTTGAAAATATGGGGCATAACGACCTTTATGCCCCATTCCGAACCGGTCGTTGTCGCCGCCGGAGCCGAGAATCTGTTTTCCTTCCTACTTTTTTATGTAGCTCTTCAACGCTTCGACGTACTCCTCGAAAGCATCCACGCCTGTCGGGGTAATGCGGCAGAGCGTGCGGGGTATTTTTCCCCGAAAGGTCTTTTCGACCGTGATGTAGCCGGCTTTTTGCAGTTTGTCGATCTGTACGCTCAGGTTGCCCGCCGAAGCTCCCGTCTGTTCCCGGATGAAAACGAAGTCGGCCTCTTCGACCCCGAGGAGGATCGACATTACCGCCAGGCGCAGTTCCGAGTGCAGCAGGGGATTCAGTTCCTTGAACATCTTTTGTGCGATTGGTAGTTGATGATATGTCCCGGGACGACCATCATGATGAAAAATACGCCGGCAAAGATAAGGATTTCGTTGTTCAGGAGTCCGGCGGTTATCTCAATTCCGTCAGAAGTTGCGATTTTTTTCAGGAAATAGTCGTATAAAGGGAAGAGGACTGAAAGAGCCATACAGGTAAGTCCTGCGACGATGTATATTTTCGAACGAACGATCATTCCGGTTGTTGCCGTTGCCGTAGCCATCACCAGTGTAATGAGTTCGAAAAGACTGTGTCGGTAGGAGAGTCCGTGAAATAGCGAAAAGAGGAAGATCGGAATCAATGATAATGAGGATACTAACCAGACCTTGCCGACGATGCGGTCGATCTCTGTGCGGGGCTCCGTCGGCTTCTTGTCCGGGAACAGCCGCATCAGCAGACAGCCGATGATGGGAATGAGAAACCAGGTGAAGCACCAGGCGGGATGGCATCCGGCGATGTTGAACCAGTAATTGAGCAGGGCGATCCCGACGGTCGTATAGCCCCATACGAGGAACGGGCGTCCCGCATGGTTTTCCAGCCGGTTGCGGGTGTTTTGAATCATGCGCGAGATGAGTTCCATACTCTCTCGTGCGTCTAATTTTCTCTCTTCCATACGCAGTGAGTTTTGATGATTATATATTTTAGCATGCCGCTTTTTTCTTTGCAGATTCGGGTATCCGTTCGTTGGCAGCCGTTTTTGACTGTGTTTACAAGGCATCCCTCGCCCCGAATGATTTCGGGCTGTTGTCCGACCGTATCGGAAATCGAGTTTTTTCGTGCGGTCCGACCGTCGGCGGATCACTCCGCATCGTCATCGTCCGAGAGTTTTGTCAGGTGGAATATCAGATCCAGAATAAGACCGAGCCCCCAGCCTGCCATGACCCACAGCACCCACCAATAGTGGGGCGTCGTGAGGGCATTGACTCCGGCCAGAAATGCACAAATTACTGCGTATGTTATCCATTCCCGGATGAGCCGGCGCTTTCTGCGTGCGGCTTTCGCATCGATTTTTCGAGTTGTTTCCATAGCTTTCGGTTTTTGTTGGTATTACAAATATAAACTACTTTATTTTATAAACCAAATAAAATGCCTGAAAAATTGAAATTTTACGATGATTCGGGGCAGGGGGCGTTGAGGATGAAATGTACGGGGTAGGCCGAAAGGCTTTACCGAGATCTGTTAAATTATGGTATTATATGCGACCGTTTTTTTTGAATTCGGCGGTAGCCGCAATTTTGCGGGCCGTTATTCGATGCCGGGTTCACCCTGAACTTTTTTCTTGGGAGGGCGCGAGAAACGTCCGAGCATTGTCGGTCAGATTCGGATCGGAGGGCAGTATATTGATTGAGATATATCTTTCGTGGCCCTTTATTCGACGGTTGCAGCGTCGAATCCGAAGGGACGTTTATTCGCAGGCTTGTGGCCGCGTTTATAATTCGCCCCTTGCCTGCATCCTTTTCCCGGAGGGGATTTGGGGTGCTGTGCTTTCGAAGAGGTACATTAATATATAATCGCGTCGCATGCTTTATCCGAGCAGGATCAGGCTGAGGGCCATGATCGCCATGCCGCTCATCACGCCGTAGATCGAGATGTGGGCTTCGCCGTATTCGCGGGCGGCCGGCAGCAGTTCGTCGATTGAGATGAAAACCATGATTCCGGCGACGCCTGCCAGGATGCAGCCCATCATGACGGGAGACATGAACGGCATGAGGATAAAATAGGCGAGCAGGGCGCCGACCGGCTCTGCCAAACCCGATAGGAGCGAATAGCGGAAGGCTTTCATCCGGTCGCCGGTGGCGTAAAAGACGGGGATCGAAACCGCGATACCTTCGGGTATGTTGTGTATGGCGATGGCGACGGCGATGGCGATACCCAGCGTGGGATTTTCGACGGCGGTGGCGAAGGTGGCGATGCCTTCCGGGAAGTTGTGGATGCCGATAGCCAGGGCGGTCATCAGTCCCATGCGCATCAGTTTGGCATTTTTCGGTTTTTTCTCCAGCTCTTCGATCATATGGGCTTCGTGCGGGTTCTCGACCGAAGGCACCAGCCGGTCGATGACGCCGATCAGCAGTACGCCGCCGAAAAAGGCCAGGGTCGTAATACCCATCCCGGTTTGGGGGCCGTAGATGGCTCCGATAGCCTCCCGTGCCTGTTGGAACAGTTCGACGAACGAAACGTAGATCATCACGCCGCCCGACAGTCCCAACGAGAACGAAAGCAGTCGCTTGTTGGTACGGTGGGCGAAAAGGGCTATCGTGCTGCCGATACCGGTTGCCAGGCCGGCGCCGAGGGTGAGCATCAGGGGTACAAAAAGAGTGTGAGCCATCTCGAATACTGTTTTTCAGTTGGTCTTTGCAAAGATAGTGCAAGCCGAAAGCTGTGTCAAATTTATTTGGATGCAACCGAGGCGCCGCCTGTTTTCTGTAAAGATCGTGCACGCGGAAGCCGTTCGGTTTTGTCGGAAGCGGCCAGGGGCTGCCTATTTGCCGTAAAGTTAGTGAATTTTATCCTTTCTTTGCCGGAGAACATCGAATAAGGAGTGTGCGTTGTGTGAAAATCCCGTCGTATGGCGATCGATTCACTACTTTCGGCAGGAGAAGATCACTATTCCCGGCGAGTCGCGTGTTTTCCCGATCCGGTCTTTTTTTGCGGCGCTTGAAAATATCGAGCGCAGTGCACGATGAAATTATTCTTGAAGAAATTTTATTTAATTTGTTGATAAGTAGTGTTATATGTATTTTTAGGGTGGAAGTGGACGATATTTTTCGGAAAAGATGGTGCGAATGGTGTAATAATTGTTACCTTTACCCAATAAACAAGGCAGGTTCATTCTGATCTTTATCTTCTTTGCATTTTCCCGGACCTATATCCCGTCCGGATTTTTCCATCGTTGAAATCGACCTTTGTAAACTTTCTTTGTTTAGGCAATTTCGCTTGAGTATGTCTGTCGCAGGCAGAAGAGAGCCGTTGCCGGGTTTTAACGATGTCCCGAAATTGAGATTATTTTTTTACTTGCATACGCCCGTTCTGACCGCCCTTTTTCAGCGTGGTTCGGGCAGATTGCGCTGTCGGGGAACAAGGTGTGCGTGACTGCGGTTTCGACCGGGAACAGGAAACTTCCTCGCTTCCGTTTTTCCGCTTCCGCACCGGATGCCTCCGCGACAGATGAAAACTCCGTCGTACGACGGAATTATACGATGATTATGACATTTAACGAATTGAAAATTACCGACCCTATTTTGAAGGCGATCGGTGAAAAAGGATACCTGGCTCCTACGCCCATTCAACAAAAGGGTATTCCCGTGGCGCTCGATGGGCGCGATATGCTGGGCATCGCCCAGACCGGGACGGGTAAGACGGCGGCGTTCGCCATTCCGATCCTGCAGCATTTGAGCAGTGGGATGCAGGCAGAGCCGACCGACGTGCCGCGCCGCAACCGGCGGGGGCGGAATCATGGTCGGGAATACGGAGTGCGGCCGATCCGGGCCCTGATCCTGACCCCTACCCGGGAGTTGGCCGTGCAGATCGGCGACAGTTTTTCGGATTACGGAAAATATGTCGGTCTGAAGCATCTGACGATTTTCGGCGGTGTGAAACAAGGCCCGCAGGTCGAGGCGCTTCGTGGCGGCGTGGATATTCTGATAGCTACGCCGGGGCGCCTGCACGATCTGATCGGACAGGGGTTCGTCGAACTCGACGCGATTACGCATTTCGTGCTGGACGAAGCCGACCGGATGCTCGACATGGGATTCGTCGCCGACATCAAACGTCTGCTGCCGCTGCTGCCGAAGTCGCGTCAGACCCTCTTTTTTTCGGCGACGATGCCTGCGGACATCGTGGCGCTCTCGAAAAGTATGCTGACCGACCCCGTGCGGGTGGAGGTGACTCCGGTTTCGTCGGCGGTGGCTGCGATCGATCAGCGGGTCTATTTCGTGGAGAAGCCGGAGAAGAAGAAACTGCTCGTATCTCTGCTCCGCGAGGAGGATAAGTCCGTTCTCGTCTTCTCCCGCACCAAACACGGAGCGGACAATATTTCGCGTCTGCTCTCCAAGTCGGGTATTCGAAGCGAGGCGATTCACGGCAACAAGTCGCAGAATCACCGCCAGCGCGTACTCACGGATTTCAAGTCCGGCAAGATCCGGGTGATGGTCGCTACGGACATCGCTGCCCGTGGCATCGACATCCGGGAACTGGAGATCGTCATCAATTACGATCTGCCGGATGTGCCGGAAACGTACGTACACCGTATCGGCCGCACCGGTCGTGCCGGACATTCCGGAACCGCCCTTACGTTCTGCACCCCGGACGAGCGGCCGCTCATGAAAGACATACAGCGGCTGACAGGCAAAAAACTCAATGCGGAAACATACCGTGCATAATAATCTTTAAGTTGAATTTAATGGCAAAATCGCAAACATTCGGAAAAAGAGAGAACGAAAAGAAAAAGCAGGCCAAGCGCTTCGAAAAACAGAAACGCAGGGAAGAACGCCAGGCCGGAGGAAGCTCCTCGCTCGACGATATGATCGCCTATGTGGACGAGAACGGGAATATTACCGACACTCCGCCCCAGCTGCGGCCGAAAGTCGAGATCCAGCTCGAGGATATCGTGATAGCCACGCCTAAAAAGGAAGATATTGCGGCCGAACCGCTGAAAGGGCGTGTCGAGTATTTCAATACCGAGAAGGGGTACGGGTTTATCAAGGACCTGGCTTCGACGGAAAAATATTTTTTCCATATATCTTCGGCTCCCGAAGGGATCGGCGAGGGGCGGATTGTCCTTTTCGAACTCATGCGGGGTACACGCGGTATGAATGCGGTGAAAATCGCATTTGCGCAATAAACATTTATCCACAGTCAAAATAGAAAAAAATGAACATTTACGTATCGAATTTGAACTTCCGCACCCGGGGCGAGAGTTTGCAGACTTTATTCGGGGAGTACGGAGAAGTATCTTCCGCCAACATCATCACCGACCGCGAAACCGGCCGCTCGCGCGGCTTCGGTTTCGTCGAAATGCCGGACGAGTCGGCCGCACGGAACGCGATTAACGCGCTGAACGGTTTCGAGCTCGACGAGCGGGCTATCAACGTCAATGAGGCCCGTCCGAAGACCGAGCGCAGCGACCGGGGTGGTTACGGCTCCAATCAGGGCGGCGGTTACGGGCGCAACCGGTATTGATTCGGATCGGCCGGAAAGAGCGGGGAGGAGCGTTGAACGCCCCTCCCCGCTCTTCGATAAGGCCGTGCTTTTTCCGGCGGGGGATGGGGGCGGAGGTTTCCGGAGGAACGCTCGATGGCCGTCCGGTCGGGTGGACGGGCGTCGGAGCGCGGACCGAAACTTCTGCCGGGGCGTATCGTTCTGTCGTTGCAGGATGCCGGCGAAATTTTTTGGCCGGGTTATCTTGCCGAAACCGTAAATTATGCTTACCTTTGCCCCTGATAACACCGGAACCCGATCAAGCCAATGTTTAGTTTCATACCGAACGCATTTCAGGAGGCCCAGTACGTACGGCGCCGTCATTTCCGGGGTAATCATTCGGAAAATATTTCCAATTTTTATTATAATTTTTCCAAGTTATTAGGGTAGCTGTCCAAGTTGCCCTATTTTTTTGTGCACCCGCTGCGGCGAGGTGCGAAACGGTACAGCAAAATGAAGACGATTCTCAAAGGTGCGAAGTTCTATCGGGACGGAAGGTTCGAAACGGGCGATCTTGCGATCGAAGACGGTAAAATCGTTGCCGTAGGCGGTCGGGTTGCGCTTGAGGCGGACGACCGGGCAGTCGATTTGACGGGCTGTCATGTGTTGCCGGGATTGGTCGATGTGCATGTCCACCTGCGCGAACCGGGTTTTTCGGAGAAAGAAACCATTGCGACGGGTACGGCTGCCGCCGCGCACGGAGGTTATACCACCGTTTGTCCGATGCCGAATCTCAATCCGGCTCCCGATTCGCCGGAGCATCTGGAAGCGGAGCTGGCTCTGATCCGCCGCGATGCGGTCGTTCGGGTGCTGCCTTACGGTTCCATTACGCGGGGACAGAAGGGACGCGGGGCGCTGGTCGATTTCGGGGCTCTGGCCGGAGAGGTCGTGGGCTTCTCGGACGACGGACGGGGGGTGCAGGGCGAGGAGCTGATGGCCGAAGCCATGCGTTGCGCCGCAGCGGTCGGCAAGCCGATCGTGGCCCATTGCGAAGTCGATGAATTGCTGAAAGGAGGGTATATCCACGACGGTGTTTATTGCCGCGAGCACGGGCACAAGGGTATCTGCTCCGAGAGCGAGTGGCGGCAGGTGGAGCGCGATATAAAACTATCGGCCGAAACCGGATGTCAGTATCATGTCTGCCACGTTTCGACCAAGGAGAGCGTCGAGCTGATTCGCCGGGCGAAGGCCGCCGGGCTGAAAGTCAGCGGCGAAACGGCTCCGCACTACCTGCTGCTCTGCGACGAGGATTTGCAGGAGGACGGCCGTTTCAAGATGAATCCGCCGCTGCGGGGACGTGAAGACCGCGAAGCCCTGCGGCAGGCCGTCGCCGACGGGACGATCGAGGTGATCGCTACGGATCATGCGCCTCACACCGCCGAACAGAAATCGCGCGGACTGGCCGGCAGCGCGATGGGTATCGTGGGGTTGGAGTGTGCTTTCCCGCTGCTCTATACCTATTTGGTGAAGCCGGGGCTGCTTACGCTGGAGCAGCTCGTCGAGCGGATGTCGATGGCTCCGCGCCGGATTTTCGGCCTCGGCGGAGGCTTGCAGGCGGGCGAACCGGCCGATTTAACGGTGTTCGACCTCGATGCGGAGTATGAGATCGATCCCGAAACCTTCCTGTCGAAAGGCCGTGCTACGCCTTTTGCCGGCTGGCGGGTTGCGGGCCGTACGCTCTGGACGCTGGTCGGAGGACGTACGGCATACGCGACGGAGCGTTTCCGATAGACGGGGCGGGAGCGATGTGCGCGGATTGTCCCGGATCGGAATACGAAATGCGATTCCGTTTTTCGACGGGCGGTGACTGCGGTCGTCGCGGATTCTGCCGGATGCGGGAAACAGGGCCGGAAATTGAAAAATGAACGAAGACAAATTACGAAATAACCGAATATGAAACCATTCACCAAAAAAATCGTGCTTGAGTCGGGCCGCGAGTTCTACGGCTACGGTTTCGGCGCGGACCGGGAGGCGACGGGCGAGATCGTGTTCAATACCTCGATGGTCGGCTACCAGGAGATTCTCTCCGATCCCTCCTATACCGACCAGATGGTCGTGATGACCTATCCGCTGATCGGCAACTACGGCATTACGGACGAGGATTACGAGACCAAGTATCCGACTATCGGCGGTATGATCGTGCGCGAATACAACGATCTGCCGAGCAATTTCCGCTATACCAAGACCCTTGGCGAAGTATGCGAGGAGTACGGCATACCCTGCGTCTGGGGGATCGATACCCGTATGCTGACGCGCATTATCCGTGACGAGGGCACCCAGCGGGTGATCGTCGTCGATGCGTCGATGCCGCAGGAGGAGGCCCTGCGCCGCCTGAAGGAGGCGCCCGTGCGCCGCGACATGGTCGAGCGCGTGAGCTGCCGCAAGCGTTGGTTCTCCCGCACGGCCAATCATCGTTTCGACGTGGTGGCGGTCGATTGCGGCATCAAGCACAACATCATCCGCAAGCTCAACGAGAAGGGTTGCAACGTGACGGTGGTGCCCTACGATATTACGGCCGAGGAGGTGATGGCTTTCCGTCCCGACGGACTTTTCCTCTCGAACGGTCCCGGCGATCCGACCGACGTAATGCCGGTGGTCGAGATGGTCCGCACGCTTCGGGGGCGCCTGCCGATCTTCGGTATCTGCCTGGGACACCAGGTGATTTCGCTGGCTTACGGAGCCCGCACCTTCAAGATGAAGTTCGGACATCGCGGCGGCAACCACCCCGTGAAGAACCTCGAAACGGGCAAGGTCGAGATCACGAGCCAGAACCACAGTTTTGCGGTCGATACGGAGTCGCTGAAGGGCACCGGACTGACCCTTACGCACCTGAATCTGCTGGACGATACCGCCGAAGGCGTCGAATGCCGCGCCGATCGGATTTTCAGCGTCCAGTATCATCCGGAGAGTGCGCCCGGTCCGCAGGACAGCACCTATTTGTTCGATAAGTTTATCAAAATGATGGAGGAGAGTCAAAATGCCTAAGAGAACGGATATCAAGAAAGTGATGGTGATCGGCTCCGGCCCGATCGTGATCGGCCAGGCTGCGGAGTTCGACTACGCGGGTACGCAGGCTTGTCTGGCCCTCAAGGAAGAGGGGTACGAGGTCGTGTTGGTCAATTCCAATCCGGCGACGATCCAGACCGACGTGCAGATTGCCGATAAAGTCTATATGGAGCCGCTGACGCTCGAGTACGTGGCCAAGATCGTCCGTTACGAGCGTCCCGATGCCATCGTGCCGGGACTGGGCGGGCAGACGGGCCTGAATCTGGCCGTGCAGCTCGCCAAGAAAGGCGTGCTTCAGGAGTGTCAGGTGGAGATTCTGGGTACTTCGTTCCAGAGCATCGAGCAGGCCGAGGACCGCGAACTCTTCAAGGAGCTTTGTCAGTCGCTGGGCGAGCCGGTGCTGCCGTCGCTGATTGCTAACAATATCGACGAGGCGGTCGAGGCGGCGAAGCGGATCGGTTACCCCGTCGTGTTGCGTCCGGCCTTTACGCTGGGCGGTACGGGCGGCGGCTTCGCCGACGACGAGACGCAGTTGCGCGAGATGATGCGCAATGCGCTTTCCCTCTCCCCGGTGCATCAGGTGCTGATCGAGAAGAGCATCAAGGGGTATAAGGAGATCGAATACGAGGTGATCCGCGACCACAACGATACGGCCATTGCGATCTGCAATATGGAAAACATCGATCCGGTCGGCGTCCATACGGGCGACTCGATCGTGGTGGCTCCGAGCCAGACGCTGACCAACAAGGAGTATCAGTTGCTGCGCGACAGCGCCCTGCGGCTGATCCGTGCCCTGAAGATCGAAGGCGGCTGCAACGTGCAGTTCGCGCTCGATCCCCTCTCGTTCAACTACTACCTGATCGAGGTCAATCCCCGCGTGTCGCGCTCCTCGGCCCTCGCATCGAAGGCCTCGGGCTATCCCATCGCCCGCGTCAGCGCGAAGATCGCCGTGGGACTCACGCTCGACGAGATCCGGATCGCCAATACGCCGGCTTCGTTCGAACCGACGCTGGACTACATCGTGACGAAGGTCGCCCGCTTTCCCTTCGACAAGTTCTCCGACGCGTCGAACAAGCTCGGCACGCAGATGAAGGCCACGGGCGAGGTGATGTCCATCGGCCGCACGATGGAGGAGTCGCTGCTCAAGGCCGTGCGTTCGCTCGAAACGGGCGTCTGCCATATCTACCACAAGAAGTTCGAAGACTGGACGAACGACCGGCTGCTGGAATACATCGCCGAGCCTACCGACGACCGGCTGTATGCCATCGCGCAGCTGATCCGCGGCGGCGTCGATCTGGTGCTGATCTACAACCGCACGAAAATCGACATGTTCTTCCTCGAAAAGTTCAAGAATATCGTCGAATTCGAGCGCGTCGTCGAGGCCGCTCCGATGGATATCGAAGTGCTGCGCGAAGCCAAGCGCATGGGTTTCAGCGATAAGTTCATCGGCCAGCTGTGGGGCGTCTCGCAGCACGACATGTACCTGCTGCGCGAGAAGAACGGCATCTTCCCGGTCTACAAGATGATCGACACCTGCGCCAGCGAGTTCAGTTCCTACGTGCCTTATTTCTACTCGACCTACGAGGACGAGAACGAGTCGCAGGTGAGCGACAAGGAGAAGATCGTGGTGCTCGGTTCCGGTCCGATCCGCATCGGTCAGGGCGTCGAGTTCGACTATTCGACCGTACACGCCATCTGGTCGATCCGCGAAGCGGGCTATGAAGCCATCATCATCAACAACAACCCCGAAACCGTCTCGACCGACTATACCACCAGCGACAAACTCTACTTCGAGCCGCTGATGGTCGAGGACGTGATGAACGTCATCCACCTCGAAAAGCCCAAGAGCATCGTCGTCTCGCTGGGCGGCCAGACGGCCATCA
>ERZ780032.896-NODE-896-length-10852-cov-7.468278_pt1 | contig 10852 bp, 10 predicted proteins | sample MGYA00511856_ERZ780032 | MGnify/ENA primary metagenome ERZ780032 (study PRJEB29588, sample SAMEA2147983) | human gut metagenome | biome: human gut; feature: human-associated habitat; material: faeces | place: Denmark | collected 2008/2010 ...
GTTTCGGCTGGTTTACTGCTGATGGTTATTGACTGGATTTTTGAGAATTGCTATAGGTAGGGAAATACCTCCAAAGGAGATGAGAGCGATGAAGAAACGGTGGATTCTGCTGATTTTGCCCTTGATGATGATGGTAATGCCTGTTGCCTCCGCGAACGGCTGGGGCTTGCCCGAGGCCTTGGTGCCGCTTGTGTCGAACACGAATGATTATGACGACTATTATCATTTGGCGGATGATTATGCGCGGAAGGAGAATAGCGCGCGCATCATCATGCAGAGTCGCTATCACAATCAGCTGATTGCGGCGGAAAAGGGCGCAGACGGTTGGAAGAGTGTTATTGTCTCGACGACCGCCGTCTATCAGCCGTCGGAGCAGAGCACATCCGGGAAGCCGAAGCTCGCGCGCATCAATAACGGCTTTGAGTTGGCGTATCCGAAGGTGAAAGAACTGTATCACTTTGAGCGCATCAGCAATGACCGGGGCGAAACGGCGTATACGCTGACGTATGCGAAGATGGGCGGCGTGGAGGTGGAGCGGCAGGAATCCTACCGCTATCTGGTAACGCAGGGCGAAGACAGCGCAATGTGGGTGACGGAAGTCACGCTGGAAAACTTCAACATCCACAATATGCCCCGCCGCGGCGTGGGCGACGTGCGGCGGATGCGCGATGTATACAGCAGCATGGCGCTGTACGAGAATTACGACGCTGTGGGCTGGATTGGCGCGCAGAATGTTCCGGGGAAGAAAAGCGGCAAGCAGTCGTACCCGGTCTACGCCGCGCCGAGTACGGAGGCGTCCCGCGCGGCGAAGGGGAAAGCGTCGTTCAGCACGGGGGATGAGTATCGCCTGTATTGCACCGAAGGAGACTGGTCGCTGATTGAATACCGCGTCAGCCTGCGGACAAGCCGCTTTGGCTGGGTAAAGATTGGTCAGCCGACCCAGAGCCAGCGCCTGCATATCCCGATGCTGACGGCGTATGACACCTACCTGACCGACGATCCGCACGTCAGCGAGTACCATCAGGCGGAACTGCCCGCTGGGACGAAGCTGACGATGTGGTATCTGCTGGGCGTGAGCGACGACTGGGCATATGCCTACGTAGAAGCGACGGTGAACGGCAAGCCGATGTGCGGGTTTGTGCCGCGGCGCGACGTGGTGATTGACGATGTGGAACAGCCGGACGAAGCGGCGAAATATGTCGGAAGCTGGTATCTGTATTCCGGTAGCGAAATCGGCTATTTCTATCTCCGGCTGGATGCGGACGGACGCTTCTACTGCTCGAATGACGACGGCGCACAGCCCTACGGCGGAACGTGGTGCGTGGTGCGGAATCCGATGGCTGGGGAGGACAACCTCTGGATTTCGGCAGAAAGCATCCTGGCGCTGAATTACAGCGACAGCATGACAATGCGCGTCGGCGTGGACTATATCGTGTCCACAACGGAGGAGGATGGCGAAGGGTTGACCCTGCCGCTGGTGAATCTCGCCTACGGGGAGGGCGGATGCACCTACGTCCCCTATGGCGCGGTGGACAGATACGGCAATTGGGTGGCAACGGCGGACGGAAGCGTGCGCCAAATGACGCTGCCGATTCAATAATGCAAAGGAGCTGCGAACGATGAAGAAACGGTGGATTCTGCTGATTTTGCCGCTGATGGTGGCGCTGATGATGAATGCCGCGTCCGCGAACCAATGGGGACTGCGAGGGCAGACGCTGAACATCGTGGAACACACGCATGATTACGACGAATATTCCTGCGTGGCGGATGACTACAAGTCCCAAACCAACGCAACCCGCGTCATTTTGGGCAGCCGCTATCACAATCAGCTGATCGCGGTGGATGAGGTGAAAGACGGCTGGAAGGACGCCATCTTCTCGACGACCGCGGTCTATCAGCCGTCGGAATTGGACGAGACGGGTTATCCCAAAATCACGCGCACAAAGAACGGCTTTGAGTTGGCGTACCCGGATATTGACGAAAGGTACTATTTTGAGCTGCAGCACAACAATGAGGGAGGCGCCGTTTACACGCTGACGGAAGCGCAGATGGGCGGCGTGACGGTAGAGCGGCAGGCAGAATATTTTTATCTGGTGACGCTGGGCGATGACAATGCCGTGTGGGCGGTGGAGGTCACGCTGGAGAACTTCAATATCCACAACATGCCGAAACGCGGACCGGACGACGTTCGGCGCATCAACGAAGCGAACGAAGGGCTGCAATACCTCGCCTATTTGTATCCGCAGGTGGTTTCGGGGCAGACGAGCGGCAAAAAGTCCTACGCCGTGTATTCCGCGCCGGACACGTCCTCCTACCGCGCGGCGAAGGGCAAAGCGTCTGTCAGCACGGGCGACGATTATAATTTGTACCTCACCGTGGGCGACTGGTCGCTGATTGAGTACCGCGTCAGTTTGCGGACAAGCCGCTTTGGCTGGGCGCAGTTAGGCAATCACGGCGACGAGACGACGGAAGATCTTGTGCGCGTGCCGATGCTGACGGCATATGACACCTATCTGACCGACGACCCGAACGTCAGCGAATACCATCAGGCGGAACTGCCCGCCGGGACGAAGCTGACGGCGCTGTCCCATCCGAACGGCTGGGCGTATATCTACGTTGAAGCGACGGTAGACGGCAAAATCACCCGCGGCTTCGTGCCACAGCGTGACGTGGTGTTTGATGATGTGGAACTGCCGGACGAAGAGGCGAAGTTAGTCGGCAGCTGGCAGATGGAGGCGGGCGGCGAGTTCTGGGACAACTATCTCCGGCTGGACGCGGACGGGAAATTTTACGGTTCGGACTGCGACGGCGCGCAGCCGTATCACGGCACATGGAGCGTTGTGCAGACACCCGCGGACAGCAACCTCTACTGGAGGGGCGACATTCCGACAATCGTCTTCCGCTGTCTCAACGGCACGGTGTACCGCTACGGCGTTGAAGTGTTCGATGATTACGAGGTAACGGAGGGTGACTATTGCCGCAGCATGAGCCTCATCACTTGCGAGGGCGGCACGGGGTATGTCTCCTATGGGGTGTATGATGAAGGCGGCAGTGTCATCACGGACGAGAACGGCAAGCTGATTTTGAAGGAACTCGATGTGACGAACGAGCTGAATTGGGGCGCATATTGGGAAGAAGAGGGGAACGGATGAGAAATTCTCAAAAAAAAGCGTCAAAAAAGTGTCAAAAGTGATGGAAATCCTGTGCAACCTCTTGCAAAATGGCGGCAAATTGGGTAGAATATGAGGTGGGAAATGATACTCTTTCCAGATTCGCCTGTGCCAGCTGCTTGCGTCTTTTCCCCTCTGGCGTCCGGTCGTTCCACTTAGCGTAGCGCTGCTACGCTGCGTTGCACTCCCGTTAGCCAGAGTGAAAAATTCGCGGCGCATCTTGGCACATTCTTATCTGGAAATAGTATAACCCCGTTTGAACGACTAAAGGAGGTATATTCCAATGGCAGTGAAAGTTGCTATCAATGGCTTTGGCCGTATTGGCCGTCTGGCGTTCCGTCAGATGTTCGGCGCTGAGGGCTACGAGGTGGTCGCGATTAACGACCTGACCTCTCCCGCGATGCTGGCTCACCTGCTCAAGTATGACACCGCTCAGGGTTCCTACTGCGGCAAGATCGGTGAAAACCTGCACACCGTGGAAGCGACCGAAGATTCCATCATCGTGGACGGCAAGGAAATCAAGATCTATGCCGAAAAGAACGCGGCGGATGCTCCGTGGGGCAAGCTGGGCGTGGACGTCGTGCTGGAGTGCACCGGCTTCTACTGCTCCAAGGAAAAGTCCATGGCGCACATCGCGGCTGGCGCGAAGAAGGTCGTCATCTCTGCCCCCGCTGGCAATGACCTGAAGACCATCGTCTACAACGTCAACAACGACACCCTGACCGCGGAAGACCAGATCATCTCTGCTGCTTCCTGCACCACCAACTGCCTCGCGCCCATGGCGAAGGCTCTGAACGACAAGTATCCGATCGTGTCCGGCATCATGACCACCGTTCATGCGTACACCGGCGACCAGATGATTCTGGACGGCCCGCATCGCAAGGGCGACCTGCGTCGTGCCCGCGCTGGCGCGCAGAACATCGTTCCGAACTCCACCGGCGCTGCGAAGGCGATCGGTCTGGTTATCCCGGAACTGAACAAGAAGCTGATCGGCTCCGCGCAGCGCGTCCCGGTCTGCACCGGCTCCACCACCATTCTGGTTGCTGTCGTCAAGGGCAGCGACGTGACCGTTGACTCCGTGAACGCCGCCATGAAGGCGCAGTCCTCCGAGTCCTTTGGCTACAACACCGAGCCGATCGTGTCTTCCGACGTCATCGGCATGCGCTATGGCTCCCTGTTCGACGCTACCCAGACCATGGTCGCGAAGATCGACGACGACACCTATCAGGTGCAGGTCGTGTCTTGGTACGACAACGAGAACTCCTACACCTCTCAGATGGTCCGCACCATCAAGTACTTCGCGGAACTGAACTAATTCAAATCCCGCAGTCCTGCCTTTCTGGTTTAAGAAGGGCAGGACTGTTTTTTATAACAATCGAAAGGCGGAAAAAGGATTATGGCAAAAGAACCAATAGATATGAAGAAAAACTTGCAAAATATTTGGCTCGACATGCACTTCCTGCAGGATATTGCTTGCTCAAAAGAAGAAAACAAACAGTTTCGGCAATTGAAGAAAAATGGTGAAGCGCTTCCCGACGGCATTCGAGAATATCAAGATGTGAACGGAGTTGTAACGGGCGAATTTTTCAGAATTTATGATGCCGGACTTACTGAAAACGAGAGGCTGGAGTATACTTTCTATGGTATGCTGCAACAGTTGCGAACGATAAAGAAATGTTGTGTGTTTTTCACCACACTGACGGTTATTTCATTGATTATTGGTTTTTTGTTTTGGGTGGGCGTTTTTGCTTATTGATTCCTGTAAGAACAGAAAACAACGGCGCAACAAAGTCAAATGCACCGTTGTTTTTTATATGTGAATGATTCTTCCATCTCGTTCCTCTGCCGCCCCCCCCTATTTTGCAGAAGAAGATTCCGAGACAACCCTTGATTTCTGCCTGCCACCTATAAATTACAGAATACAAAATATATTATTGTCACCACACCGGCGCAATTTGCCTCGCTGCCTACAATGACGTTCGTACTGTTTGTGGCTTGCAAAAAACTTGATTTTCAATCGGTTCCTCCACCGTATTTGCAATTGGAATCGACGGAGGATTCATTCGCCGACAAACCAACTCCTTGGCGCGGCGAAGTCTGCATCTGGCGGCACTGTTTACAAACGAAAGAATATGGAATATAATTATTTTAATCCTGCTTCGAGCGGGAAATAAGGAAAAGAGGTGCCCATCATGAAGAAGCTCCTATCCCTTCTGTTGGCGCTGACCATGATTCTCCCCCTGGTGGGCTGCGCGGCGTTCGCAGAGAATGCGGATCCCATCATGATTACCGTCATCGCGACCAGCGACGTGCACGGCAAAGTGCTGCCCATCAACTACGCCACTGGCGAACCTTCTCCGAACGTGGGTCTGTCCATGATCGCTTCCATGATCGAGCAGGTTCGTGCTACGGAAGAGAACGTCGTTCTGGTGGATGGCGGCGATACCGTGCAGGGCTCTGCCATGACCTATTACTACTCCTACTTCGCTCCTGAAAAGGACGATCCCATGATGAAGGCGCTGCGCCTGATGGACTACGACATGTGGTGCTTGGGCAATCACGAGTTCAACAACGATCTGCCGATTCTCAAGCGTCAGATTGAGTATGTGATGAGCCCCGACAACGGCGAGGAGCATTCCGTGCCCATGTCCGCCGCCAACTTTGTGGCGAAGGGCACCGAGTGGGATTCCTGGATGGGCGTCCCTTACATCGTCAAGGAATTTGAGGGCGTGAAGGTTGGCGTCATCGGCATGGATACGCCCAACATCCCCGCTTGGGAGGTTGAGTCCCACTATGAGGGCATCGACTTCCGCAATCTGGTCCCTACGGTTGAGCACTTCGTGCCGATCCTGCGCGAGCAGGAGGGCTGCGACGTGGTGATTGTCGTGGCGCACTCCGGCGTGGAAGACGCTGTCTCTACCGATGGCAACAACCCCGCGGACTACGAAAACCAGGTTCGCGCAATGATTAACCTGACTACCGGGATTGACGCGGTTGTGTATGGTCACTTCCATAACACCGACTACCGTGAAGACATCCTCAATGCCGAGGGCAAGGTTGTGCCCGTGCTGGCGGGCGGCGGCGGCGAAGGCCTGGGCTTCATGAAGCTCGCCTATGACCCGGCGACCAAGACCGTGACCCCTGTGACGGCTGAAAACGGCTACCGTTTCCTGGCGGACCAGGAAGGCCTGGTGGAAAATCAGAAGGTTGCCACGGCGCTGGCTCCCTACAACGAGGAGCTGCAGGCTTATCTGGATCAGCCTCTGGGCACTGCTACCGGCGCTTTCTCCAATGAGAACATCTCCCTGCAGCCCACCGCGCTGATGGATCTGCTGAACAAGGCGCAGCTGTCTGCGGTTCCTGCGCAGCTGTCCATCTGCGCGCCTCTGACCAGCGGCGCCGAGGTTCGCGACCTGATTCCTGCGGGCGACGTTCCGATGCGTTTGCTGTATCAGCTGTACGTGTTTGAAAACTGGCTCTATCGGGTGAACATGACCGGCGAACAGCTGCGGCTGTGGCTGGAGCATGCTACCACCAACTACACCAGTGCGTGGGACCCCGATTACCTTGGCGGTGGCTACTACACCGATGAAATCTACGGTTTGTACTACGAAATCCACTACTATGCGCCTGAAGGAAAGCGCATCCAGAACATGCAGTATCAGGGTCAGCCCGTGGCGCCTGATCAGGTGTTCTCCGTGGTGATGAACAACTACCGCTTCACCGGTGGCGCCGGCTTCATGCAGGCGGCTGGTCTGACTCCTGAGGATTACAGCCTCACGGATATGTACACCGGCGATACGCTGGGCAACGATAACGGTCAGGTGCGTAACATTCTGGCGCAGTACATCCGCGACCAGAAGGAAATCACCCCCACCGTGGAAAGCACTTGGCAGTTCTTCAGAACCAAGGAAGACGCGATGGCTGCCGGCGCGAAGGTTGTGGAATAATACGATTTCTAAATGCACCCGCGCCATCTGCTTGCGCCTTTTCCCTTCTGACTTTCGGTCGTTCTACTGAGCGTAGTGCTGCTGCGCCGCGTTTCGCGCCCGTTCGCCAGAATAAAAAATTCGCTTCACATCTTGGCGCATTCTTATTTGGAAATAGTATTACGCTCCCCGGATTTTCGTGATGAATCAAAAAACCGCGCCCTGCTCTGGAACATCTCCGGAGCAGGGCGCTTTTCTATGCAATTGTACGGTTGTGCTATTTCTAAATTCATCCGTGCCATCTGTCCGTGCTTTTCCATTCTGGCGCATTCTCATGATGGAAATAGTATTATCGCACGCTGTAACGTCCCCGGCTTTCCGTGAGGAAACGTTATTTCTCCCATTCCACCCCGTTCCCCCGCAGCCCCTGCACAAACTCCTCCGGCAGCGGCGCGGTGAACGTCATCCGCTCCCCCGTCCGTGGGTGCGTAAATGCCAGCGTGTACGCGTGGAGCATCAAGCGGGGGACTTTCGCGCCTCTTCCTGACCCGTAAATCGGGTCGCCGCAGACCGGATGCCCGATGGACTTCATGTGCACGCGGATTTGGTGCGTCCGCCCGGTCAGAATGTGGACGTCCAGCAGCGTCACGTTCCGCCCGCGCGCAAGCACCGTCCAGTCCGTAATCGACGGGCGGCCTTCGGGGTCAATCGCCATTTTCTTGCGGTCTTTCTTGCTCCGCGCGATGGGCTGGTCGATGCGCCCGCTGTCCTCGCGCAAATTCCCTTCAACCAGCGCGCGGTAATGCTTCTCCATCTGCCGCTCCTGCAATTGGCGGCTGAGGGCGAGTTGGCTCTGGTCGTTCTTTGCCACGAGCAGCAGACCGCTGGTGTCCTTGTCCAGCCGGTGGACGATGCCGGGGCGCAGTTCGCCGCCGATGCCGCTCAAGTGGTCAAGGTGGTGCAGGAGCGCGTTGACGAGCGTGCCGTCCTCGTTGCCGGCGGCGGGGTGAACGACCATGCCGCAGGGCTTCAGGACGACGGCGAGGTCGTCATCCTGATAGAGAATTGTGAGCGGAATTTCCTGCGCGACGGGGACAGCGGGCTTTGGCGCGGGAATCGTCAGGATAACAATCTGACCCTGCTTTGCCTTTGCGCCGGATTTCGTCTCGACTTTCCCGTCCACCGTGACGTTTCCGTCCGCCATCAGCGCCGCCACCCGCGAGCGAGTCAGCCCAGCGGCTTCGGACAGGGCAACATCCAGCCGCCGCCCGTCGCCGGGGATGGAGATAGTGCGCGATTCGAGTGCGTCAGGCATCATTTGCGTCATGATTGATTTTCCTCCAATCTTCCGTGCGGAACACGATGCAGTACGCCATCAGCACTGTGCCGACGACGAGCACCGCGTCCGCGATATTGAACACTGCGAAGGGAAACAGGGTGATATCCAGCATATCGACGACATAGCCCAGCGCCAAGCGGTCGTAGGCGTTGCCAAGCGCGCCGCCAATCATCAGCGCCGCCGCGGTTCTGCTCCATCCGCTGAGTTGATAGCGGCGGAGGACGAGCCATCCGACGATAACCGCGATGACGGACACCACGCCCAGCATCCACGACTGTCCGCTGAACAGGCTGAACGCCATGCCGGTGTTTTCGGCATAAATCCAGCGGAGAACGCCGGGAATGAGGGTGCGCTCATCCGGCAGCGCGACGGCGAGGGCTTTAGTGAAGCGGTCAAGCGCGAGGGTCAGGAGGATGAGCAGGAGAGGCAGCAGCCTTTGGGAAACGGGTTTGCGCATGGTGATGATAGCCCTTTCTGGTGATGATGATTTGGGAAGCGTCGGAATCAGGTCGCGCCCATTGACGCGACAATGAGGAAATGGCGGATAGAGCAGCTTGGGGCGCTTCTGCGGAAGCGCGAAGTTACGGGCAGGGGCGCTTCGTCGCCTGCGCTTTAGCTGCCGCTGCCCTTGCCTTCCACGAGGTTCAGCAGCTGGGTCAGGAAATCCCCGATAATCGGCAGATTCCTTTGCACCAGTCCTTGCAGCAGCCACACCACCAGCGCACCCAGAAGCGTAAACCCAACCGCTGTCCCTAATCCTCTTGCAATCCCGCCTACAAACTGCATCAGAAGACGCTTCTTCCAGTTCTTTTCATATGCAACAAATTCACTGAGCCGCAGCTGCTCCATCCGCAGCAATTGCTCCTCCATCTTGTTCGCCATCCAGACCGCCCATTCCTTCATTCTCGCACCTCTTTTTTGCGGTTTTCATTTTCTGATAGAATCGCATGATCATGCAGGGGATTTCGCCTCTGCGGAGGTGACAAAGGGGCTTTCTGCTTGCTCCCTTCGGCACTTTAAGCCATAGTGGTGATAATCAGAAGTTTTTGATAGGGGGTGGTTCGATTTTGTTCGGAAAAGTATCTGATTTCCCTGCAAAGCAGAGCTGCCCTTTGTTTTTGCTGGTCAGCATTCCCCCGAATTGGGCAAACGATGCAAAGACCAGAAAAAAGGTGGACAAAAAACAAAAAAACACGCGAAAAACGCTTGACATAGCCTATTAGTTATGCTAAACTAACGCTTGCGAATCGCCGGATTAGTTGGAATAAACTATCCGCAAAAGGACTGACACAAGGAGGTCATGGAACATGATGCCGTTGGGCATGGTGGAAATTGGCGAGTCTGGCGTGATTGGCAAAATCACCGGACAGGATGAGGTGCGTCAGCATCTGGCGGAGCTGGGCTTCGTGATGGGCGAAAGAGTGACGGTCGTCAGCAAAATGGGCGGCAATCTGATTTGCGCTGTCAAGGATAGCCGTGTTGCGTTGAGCCAATCCATGGCTATGCGTGTGCTGGTGAACTGAGGAAAAGGAGGCAGAAGGCATGAAAACCCTGAAGGATGTCAAGGTCGGGGAAACCGCGGTGGTTGTCCGCCTGCATGGTGAAGGTGCCGTCAAGCGCCGCATCATGGACATGGGACTGACCCGCGGGACGGAAGTCCATGTGCGCAAGGTTGCGCCGTTGGGCGATCCGATGGAGCTGACCGTGCGCGGCTATGAGCTGAGCGTGCGCAAGGCGGATGCGGAAATGATCGAGGTTCAGTAATTCTGTTTCCCTTACGATAAAACCTGATTTCGCGTCGTTCCAAGCCTTCCACGCGCATACAGTATGGAAGCGCGCTCAACGCAATCGCGAAAAAGGGTCAAGGGACAGAGTCCCTTGCGGAGTCCAGAGGTGGAGCCTCTGGTGGGGTTAGTTAAGACAAATTCGCATAAGGAGGCGCCGAAAATGGCGATTACGATTGCGCTCGCAGGCAACCCGAACTGCGGCAAAACGACCATGTTCAACGCGCTGACGGGTTCTCGTCAGTTCGTCGGCAACTGGCCGGGTGTTACGGTTGAAAAGAAGGAAGGCAAGCTCAAGGGCAATGACGATGTGGTCATTCAGGACTTGCCCGGCATTTACTCCCTGTCTCCGTACACGCTGGAAGAAGTTGTTGCACGTAACTACCTCATTCAGGAGAGACCGGAAGCCATCCTTAATATTATCGATGGTACGAACCTTGAGCGCAACCTCTACCTGACCACCCAGCTGACCGAGCTTGGCATCCCCGTGGTCATCGCCATCAACATGATGGACGTTGTCCGCAAGAACGGCGACCAGATCAACGTGGCGGAGCTGAGCCGCGAGCTGGGCTGCAAGGTGATGGAGATCTCCGCTCTGAAGGGTGACGGCGTTATGGAGGCCGCCGAGGC
>ERZ780032.903-NODE-903-length-10766-cov-2.966390_pt1 | contig 10766 bp, 8 predicted proteins | sample MGYA00511856_ERZ780032 | MGnify/ENA primary metagenome ERZ780032 (study PRJEB29588, sample SAMEA2147983) | human gut metagenome | biome: human gut; feature: human-associated habitat; material: faeces | place: Denmark | collected 2008/2010 ...
TCTTGCAGAAAATGGTGAAAAAGTCCTTATTATAGACAAGAAAAATCATATTGCAGGCAATATATATGATTACACAGATGAAAACGGTATTTGTATTCATAAATACGGTTCACATATTTTTCACACAAACAGTGAAAAAGTTTGGGATTTTATCAGAAGGTTTGCTGATTTGAATACCTATATGCATAAAGTTATTGCTGTTATAGACGGTATTGAAACAACTATTCCGTTTAATATAAATACTCTTTATGATGTTTTTCCTAAAAGCCTTGCCATGCGCCTTGAACAAAAACTTCTTAATAACTTTGATTATAATTCTAAAGTTCCTATACTTGAATTTCAAAAGCAAAACGATGAAGATTTGAAATTCCTCGCAGAATATGTCTATGAAAAAGTCTTTCTTCACTATACAACAAAACAGTGGGGGAAAAAGCCATCAGAAATTGACGGTTCAGTTACAGCAAGAGTTCCGGTATACATAAGCAAAGATAACAGATATTTTCAAGATAAATATCAGGGTATACCTTTAGGCGGTTATACCAAAATGGTTGAAAATATTTTAAATCATCCTGATATTGAAGTAAAATTAAATACCGCTTACAACAAAGATTATTCAAATTTCAAGCGTATATTCTGCACAGGATCAATAGACGAATTTTTTGATTATAAATTCGGGCAGCTGCCTTACAGAAGCGTTAATTTCAAATTCGAAACACATAATTGTGAATTTTACCAGTCAAATGCTGTTGTAAATTATCCTTGTAACTATGATTTTACAAGAATTCATGAGTATAAGTATTATCTTAACGATAAGTCTGCAAAAACAGTTACGGCTAAGGAATATTCAGAACACTTTGTAAGCGGCAAAAATGAACGCTATTATCCGATAGTTAATGAGGATAATCTGGCACTTTATGAAAAGTACAAAAAAGAAACGCCCGAAAATGTATTTTTCCTGGGAAGACTTGGAGATTATAAATACTATGACATGGATAAAGCTGTCGAAAGAGCTATAGATTTATTTGAGGAGATTAATAAATAATGGCAAAAGTAAGTGTAGTAGTACCTGTTTATAATGTAGAAAAATATTTGAAGGAATGTATTGAAAGTATAAGATCACAATCACTTGAAGATTTGGAAATTATTTGTGTAAATGACGGTTCTACAGATTCTTCACTTGAAATATTAAATGATTTCGCCGGACAGGATAGTCGAATTATTGTTATTAATAAAGCCAATTCAGGATACGGTCATACTATGAATATGGGACTTAATGCCGCTACTGGCGAGTACATAGGAATAATCGAATCGGACGATTTTGCCGATAAAAATATGTTTGAGGACTTATATAAATTAGCTAAAGACAATGACGCCGATATTGCCAAAGGTGATTGGTTCAATTACTGGTCAAAAAATAAATTTGCAAGAAAAAATAACAGAATATCCTCCGCAAAAGCTTTTCAGTTAACAAATTCAAAAAAAGATAAAAGTCTTTTAAGAATAAATCCCTCAGTTTGGAGTGCCGTTTACAAAAGAGAATTTTTAAACAAATATAATATAAGATTTTTGGAAACTCCCGGCGCAAGCTATCAGGATTTAGCATTTTCATTTAAAGTGTTTGCACTGGCAGAACGTGTTATTTTGAGTGATAGAGCATATCTCTATTACAGACAGGATAATATGAATTCATCGGTTAAAAGTAAAACAAAAGTTTATTGCGTATGCGATGAATACGACGAAATAGACAGATTTTTAGAGGAATACCCTGATTTAAAATTTGAATTTAAAGTTCAGGAAGAAATTAACCGCTATAACGGTTATGTAAGTTCCGTACTAAGAATAGATGATGTCGTAAAGCCTGAATTTATAAAAGTTTTTTCTGAGCATTTTAGAGAAGAATATGCTTCAGGGCTGCTCGGTAATGAGTTTTTCAAAAAAATCAATAAAAAAGAATTTATGACTTTAATCAATAAACCTGAAAAATATATCAATGTATTAAAATCAATAGAGAGAAAACGAAAATTTAACCAATTCAGGAAAAATATTTTCTCAATACATTTCAGAAATGGCAGACTTAATCTTACATTATTTGGGAAAGAGGTAATATAATGCCGAAAATTTCTGTTATAATCCCCGTTTACAATGTTGAGGCATATTTATCCGAATGCTTAGACAGTGTTATAAATCAGACATTTAAAGATATTGAAATTATTTGTGTAAACGACGGATCTACAGATAACTCTTTAGATATTTTACGCACATATGCCGAAAAGGATCCAAGAATCAAAGTTATAAATCAAACCAATCAAGGTTTATCTGCCGCAAGGAATACCGGAATAAAAAAAGCCTGCGGAGAATATATTTCATTTATTGACAGCGATGATTTTATAAACGTAAATTTATATGAAACTTTGTCAAAATATTTTCCGGCTGAAATGATTTGTTTTAATGCCCAGGCTTTTGGAGATAATTTTATCCCCGAAAAACTGCAAAAAACACTTAAATGCAGACAAAACGGATGGCAAAAAGTTTCTGATAAATTAATTTTTAAAACAAATGTACATGCATGGAATAAATTATTTAAAACAGAGATAATAAAAAATAATAATATAAAATTTCCCGAGGGACTGTATTTTGAAGATTTTGTATTCTTATGGGATTATATGCTGAAAATTAAAGCTGCATACTATCTTTCAGATGGTAATAATTATTATTACTACAGGCAGCGTTCAACATCCATAATGAATAACTGCAGCAGCAGGTCAATAGATCATCTTTATGTATGGCACAATCTTTATGAACGCTTAAAAACTCAAGATGTTCTAAAATATCATAAACATTCCATAATAAAGTTATTTGAAATGTACTTTAAACTTGCATATAGATTGTCTGATAACAGTAATCGAAATTTAATAACAGAAACAGCAAAAAAATATGCGGAAGAAATAAATTATAAAGATTTTGAATGCTTACAAACCAATATTATAAATAATAGTTCTAAGGAAAATTTATGGCAGAAGGTATTTTCTTTGAAAAATAAAGAAAAATTCGGTTTACAGCATAAAATAATAACAATTTTAGGGATAAAGTTTGCTTATGCTCCTGCTGCGAAAAAAATTAAATTTCCAGATAACTGCCAAGATATAGTTATAAATAACTTGAAAGAACTAACCTATAAATATAAACGCATTGCAGTATTTGCAAGTTTTAGTTCAAACGGCAGAATTTCAGATCGTGTAATATATTATCTAAAAGGCTTGAAACAAATATGTGACGCCATAATTTTTGTTGCTGATAGTCCTATTATTCCGGACGAAGTCGATAAAATAAGAGATTTGGTGATATTTGCACAATTTAAACGCCATAACGAGTATGATTTCGGCTCATATAAATACGGAGTTCAATTCGCACAAAATAATAAACTTCTTAACAATATTGAAGAATTAATTTTGTGCAATGACAGCTGTTACGGTCCTGTTTATCCATTTGATAACGTATTTTCAGAAATGAAAAATAAAGAATGTGACTTTTGGGGATTAAGCTCAGATATTATTGAAAAAGAACATGTTCAGTCATTCTTCTATGTATTTAAGCGGAACATTTTTTCTAACCCAAAATTTTTAGGGTTTGTAAATAATATTAAACATCAGAGAAATGTCGCAGGTATTATAAAAAAATATGAGGCAGGCTTTACACATTACCTTACTAAACTCGGTTATAAATTCTGTACTTATATTCCTCTCGAAATTGAAGAAAATTCGTATGACAAAAGTATTAATAAATCGACAAGTTTTCCTTGCACACTTATAAAAAAATATAAATATCCATTAATTAAAGTTAAAATTTTTGATAAAAATACAGTACTTTTAGAACAGTCCGCACAAAAAACTCTGGATTATTTAGAAGATGTAAACCCAGAGCTTTATGACATTATTTGCAAAGAATTAAATATTTAATTTAATTTAATTTTATTTTATTTTGTTTTGAGAGCAACTTTTATACCTGCAACTCTAACTACTTTATGATTATTTTCTTTAGAAATCGAAAATAAACGTTTCCTTAAAGACAGCTTCTTTTTAGTTTTACAACAACATTGTTTATTAAGATTGAACTCATCAGTAATAGGATTTTCTTTTATTAGTCTTGCATATTCAGCTTTGACATCCTGTGAGTATTTTACATATTGTTCATCACTTGCCTCATCATCTGTAGGAAGATAAGGCGTTATATTCGCATATTTTTCAAGCATATACCACATTTTAGCGGCAAACTTATAACTGTCAGGATGAATTTTAAAATCATCACCGCAAACATATTCCGAAGCAATATAAACATGAGGCGGTTTTATCGCAGCCATAGCCATTACAAATCCCCACAAATCATCATCTGTCATATTTTCCGGAAGTACAATATATTTAACAAAAACATTCTTTGTGCCAGTTTTAACATACCTGATAATATTACTTAGTACACGTGTATAAGCATCAGCTGCATGTATTTTTTTGTAAGTGGAAGCAGTACCGGCATCTACCGAGGTTTCATAGAATATTTTGTTTTCAGCCAAATATTTTTCAACAAGCGGACTATAATTTGTTGAATTTGAAAAAATACAAACTGTTCCCATATAATTAACCATATATTCAAGATTTTTTTCAAAATCTTTATCAAGAGTAGGCTCTCCGCCATTGTACTGAATCCATGGAGCCGGCTTTATTTTACCTTTTTCTCTAAATTTTTCATAAACATCTATGATATTATATGTTGCTGGATGATAATGTCCGCCTGCAGTTTCTTTCAAATAACAATAGCTGCATCTTAAATTACAGCTGTAACTGGGTGCAATATTAAAAGAAGATTCTATTTTGCAACCACCCAAATAATCAAAATTGACATCTTTATATTTCTTTTCCTGCAGGCAAGCACAAGTTTTACAAGAAGCCGTATCCATATCATTTAAGCCGTTAAGGGCTTCAAAAAGCTGTCTTCTTTTATTTACAATCATTTCGTGTGAAAATTCCGGAGAATTAATTTCATCAGATGTCACAATAATAGGAGACATTACCGGTAATTTATAGCAACACCCCATTCCTTCAGGATGCAACCTGCATCCGGCTTCTATAGCATCGCAGCTTTTTACGATATCATCTGGTTTAAATTCATGCATTTTTATATCTCCTTATTAAGTTTATTCTTATTTTTATTTTCTTTAGTATTACTATATAAATTCTTTCAGAACTAATATCAATTCTAAGTATATTTTGCAAAATATGCAGCATTATCAACAGCAAAAAAATCAAATTTTGTTTTATGCTGAAAGCACAGAATAAGTCAAATATATTATTTATATCTAATCCGTTGTGATTAAGAAAAAGTGACATTGCTTTATTAAAAGGATACCCCAGCATAAAATTTTCACAACAAGCATATCTCAATTTGCGATCATTAATCATTCTGAACGAGTTGGCAAAACCGCAGAACAAATGAAATCTTCTCTGTCTGAAGTGTAAGTCTTGATTTGCGCCCCTTGCATGCTGTTTATTATCTTTTTCGAGTGTAAACGATTGTTTTACAATTATATTTTCTGGTACAAAAATCTTTTTACCTTGATTTACAACTTCGCAGACTAAAGCCAGATGCGGGAATAATGTATACGCATTAATATACATTTTCTGCATGACAGAAGATGTTATATTTTTAGTGTTATATATTGCAGCCGGCAAAAAAGAAAATTCATTAATTAACACGGGCAGTGTGAGTTTCTTATAATCAGTAAGGCGCTCCGCCATAATAATTGCGTTTTCATCATTATTAAGAGCTTTTTCTATCTCAGCCCAGTGTGTCCAGTCAAAGTCATCATCGTCGCATAAAACCCAAAGCCATTTTTTTGAAGCAAGTTCAAACGGTTTTATAATATTTCCTGATAAACCGATGTTTCTGTTATTTGAAATATAAACAAGATTTGAAAACCGCTCCGCATATTCCATACATAATTCTCTGGTACCGTCATTTGAAGCATTATCAATAACTTTAATATCAAACTCTCTGACAGGACTTGCAATATCAAATATTTGTTCAAAAGTTTTTTTTAACTTCTCTCTCCTGTTGTACGTAATTATAAATATTTCTAAATCTTGCCTGCTACCCATATACCCTTCAACAAATATTATACAAGTTAGAATATCATAATTATAAATAAAATACAACATACAATAACATTTTTATTAAATATTCAGTCAAATATAATAATTTAAGGAGCTGTTATGGATGATAAAAAGGTGAAAATCCTCTTAGGTAAGAGGATTAAGCAACTAAGACAAAGTTTCAACTTTACACAGTTTGTCTTAGGAGAAAAAATAGATATCAACCAACGGCAAGTTGCACAAATTGAAAGCGGACACTCATTCCCGTCACTTTCAACATTAGTTAAATTAGCTAAAGTATATAATTGCGAAATAAAAGATTTGTTTAACTATAACCACCTGGAAAAAGAAGAAAAAGTTAAAGAGAACATTATAAACATAATATCAAATCTTGATAAAAAAGACGCACAGCTTTTATATGCAATAGTAAAAGTTATCAGAGAGAAATAATGCATTTAAAAACAATTCTCATTACAGGAACAACAGGTTATCTCGGGACAAGGTTAAGCAGACGTTTTTTAGACGAAGGATATAATATTATTGCCCTTTGTCTTAACCACAGTGAACAATTTCTGTATTCTGACAATAGTAAAGTTAAAATTTATTATTTAGACACGGATAATATACAAGACATTTTTGAAGAAAATGTTATAGATATAATAATTCACACAGCTACATTATACGGGCGCAGGAATGAGCATCTTACAGAAATGCTTAAAGCGAACATCGAATTTCCGTGCAGTATTCTTGAAATGGCGGAATTATCTAACGTAAAACTGTTTATAAATACTGATACAATACTTGCAAAAAACATTAACTCATATTCAATGACTAAAAGCCATTTTGCAGATTGGCTGCAATTTTACTCTAATAAATTTAAATGTGTAAACTTAAAACTTGATCACTTTTACGGCCCGAATGACAAGCCGGTTAAATTTATTGCCTGGATAATAGAAAATTTAAAAAGAAATGCTGAAAAAATTGATTTAACAGAAGGTTCTCAAACAAGAGATTTTATATATATTGATGATGTTTTAAATGCATACAGCTGTATTATTAACAACATTGATAAACTTTCAAATGACAAAATCAATTGCTTTGAGGTAGGAACAAATACAAGAACCAAAATCAGGGACATAGTTATTATGCTGAAAGAGCTTATGCATAACTCAAAAACCGTTCTGAATTTTGGTGCAATACCATATAGGAAAAATGAAGTATTAAGCTATGAGGTTGATACTTCGGGTTTACGCCTGTTAGGGTGGAAACCCGAAGTTCCCGTACGGGAAGGATTGAAAAAAATTATAGAAATAGAAGGATTAAACAAATGAAATATCTAATAACAGGAGGATGCGGTTTTTTAGGATCAAACATTGCATCGGAAGTATTAAAACAAAAAAACGATTTATTAATTTATGACAACCTTTCAAGAATTGGCGGTGAAGATAATCTAAGCTGGCTTAAGTCTATTGGCAATTTTGAATTCATTAAAGCTGATACAAATAATTTTCCAAAAATTTCGGAAGTTATAAAAAATTATCAGCCGGATATTATATATCATCTTGCAGGTCAGGTAGCTATGACAACTTCAATTCAAAATCCCAGACTTGACTTTGAAACAAATGTTTTAGGAAGTTTTAACGTTCTTGAGGCTGTAAGATTATTTTCGTCCGAAACTACAGTAATTTATTCATCAACAAATAAGGTATACGGAGATTTTGAATATTTAGATTATATTGAAACAGATACAAGATATACTTGTAAACAATACCCAAACGGATTTGATGAAGGTGTTCACCTTGATTTTCATTCTCCATACGGCTGTTCAAAAGGTGCTGCTGATCAATATATGCTAGATTGGGCAAGAATATTTGGATTAAAAACTGTTGTATTCAGGCATTCGTCAATGTATGGGGCAAGACAATTCGGGACATATGATCAAGGTTGGATAAGCTGGTTTTGTCAAAAAGCAGCAGAAACAAAACAGAACCCATCTACAGTTTTTACAATTTCAGGCAACGGCAAACAAGTGCGGGATGTTCTTCACGCTGATGATATGATAAAACTTTATATTTCAGCCCCAAATTATATAGAAAAAGCAAAAGGTCAGGTATTTAACATTGGCGGCGGCATAGAAAACAGCCTGTCACTATTAGAATTATTTGAAATGCTTGAAACAGAACTGAATATAAAAATGAATTACACAAAGTTGCCTCCGAGAGAAAGTGATCAAAAAGTTTTTATTGCAAACATCAAAAAGGCACAAGATACATTTAATTGGGTTCCAAAAGTTTCAAAAGAAGAAGGAATTAAAAAGATGCTCGAATGGGTTACAAGAAAGGAAGCGTCATGTCAGTAAAGGATAAACTGCAAATTGTATTAATTACATATAATAGAGCGAAGCACGTTGAAAACACATTTAAACAAATTTTAAGTGAGACATCTCCAATCAAAGATTTTAATATTTTAGTTCTTGATAATAATTCTACGGATAACACCAGTGATATAGTAAGACATTGGCAAAAGCAATTTCCAAATTTACAATACCAGAAGAATAACTATAATATAGGAATTTCAGGGAATATAGCCAAAGCGATGGAAATAGCAAATCAAAAATATCTTTGGATTATTGCAGACGATGACAAATATGATTTTTCAAATTGGAATGAAGTCGAATTTGCAATAGAAAATAATGAAAGTTTGATTTGTGTTGCTAACTACGCTTTTAAAGAAAAAACATATACAAACATTGAATGCCAAATCGGTCAGATGACATTTATTCCTGCAATTATATATAATACTTCATTATTCAATGACACAGTGATAAGGAATGCATTTGACAATATATTTACACTTTTTCCCCACTTAATGCCTGTTATAAATTTTATAAATAAAGGAGGAAGTATATATGTTACCCCAAAAGCTATAGTAGATAACAATATGCAACCTGGAACAGACTGTTCATATGTTCGTGGAGTTAATCAATCAGAAATGACGGTAAGATCGGCAAAAATGAGCTGGACACTTGGCTTTTGCGAAATTATGTCACTTTTAAAAGATAAAAAAATACGATCAAAAACCATTATGCTTAATATAAAAAAAATATATGGCGATTTGAACAAATTTTATGAAGATATAATCAGCAGATACTCGAATAACATTAATCTTTTATTTGACATATTAACGCAAGTAAAAGGGCTGCCCAGATATAAAATACTTTTTAAACTTTTATTTCATAAAGTATATTCAAAGAAAAAATCGGATACTCACAAAATATACACAATATTTGGGATTAAATTTAAAGTTAAAAGAAAAGGCTTAAAAAAAGTTTGCTACTGGCTTGACAGCAATCAAGCAGGTATAATTCCAATGAGGGACAATCATATTTATGCATGCTGTACAAGAGCAGTACCTATACTTGTCGATAAAAAATACTATTATGATGAATTGACATATGATGATATTCAAAAAAACAGGATTAAATTATATAAAGATATTAACAGCGGTAAAGCTCCTCAATGTGAAGGCTGTGACTGCTTAATAAAAAAGCCTGCAAAAAAGATTGATATAGGTAAAATCAGTTATTTAATTTATCATCCGCATACAACTTGCAATTTACAGTGCTGTTATTGCTTCTTTCAAAAAAATGAACAATATGCAAAACTTGATCCCAGAACTGCAGACCTTTATGCGGCTGTAAAAAACTTCCATAAAATAGGATTATTTAAAGAAAACATTCAGCTGGAACTTGGTGGAGGAGAACCGCTTTTATTAAACAATATTGACAAAACTTACGAGTTTATGGCTGAAAATTATCCAAAAGGCGGAATTGTACTTGTATCTAATTATGCTCTCTCGAAGAGAGTTGACACAATAATTCCTGTATTTAAACAAAGAAAAATTAAAACAGTGTTAAAAACTTCGATAGACTGCGGAACTCGTGAAACTTATGCAAAAATAAGAAACCGTGATGTTTTTGAAGATGTTGTCAATAACATAACAAGAAGTGCTAAAGAAGGGATTTTTGATGCAATTTACCTTAAATATATTCTTCTTGAAGACGGTTCAAACACTTCAGACAAGGATATATATGGATTTATTGACATATGCAGACAGGTTGCAGCTCAAAATCCATATAAAACTTCCGTTATAATAGATGCTGATATGAGAGCCATTTCTGAAGATGGAAATGAATATTTTAAAACAAAAGAAGGAGAATTTACAACATTTAAACCGCATCTCATAAAGGATGATATGTTAAGAGCTGCAGGTATGATTTATAAAGCTGTAACTGATGATTTAGGACTGGATGTAATTTGGACAGGCGACAGGCTCTCTGCCGTTTCAAAAGAAGGATTAGAGGATATTGAACGAATAAAAGAATATGCAAATAATATAAAAAAATAAGAGGGAAATTAATCCCTCTTATTTTTTACTTCTTTTTTTCTTTTTACAGCAATTTTAAAACCTAAAATTCTAAATATTCTGTGAGTTTTTGTCTTTTTTTTAGATAAGATATTTAGTTTTAATTTTTCAAAAAATAAAATTCTTTTATTAGCCGGAGAAAGTTCACATTTAATATCAGGGCTGTGAAACTCTTGCAGCAAGCTGGGAATTGCCCCCCCC
>ERZ780032.912-NODE-912-length-10726-cov-5.272421_pt1 | contig 10726 bp, 9 predicted proteins | sample MGYA00511856_ERZ780032 | MGnify/ENA primary metagenome ERZ780032 (study PRJEB29588, sample SAMEA2147983) | human gut metagenome | biome: human gut; feature: human-associated habitat; material: faeces | place: Denmark | collected 2008/2010 ...
GCCCCCGCGGCCCGCCGTTACCGCCGTCATGCAGTCCAACCCCGACGTGGCGCTCATCGACACCTGGCTGCTCTGCGTCCGCATGGACAGCGCTTTCCGCCGCCTGCCCGATTCGCTGCTTTTCGCCGGGCAGACGCCGCTCGTGCGCAAGGTCGTGGCGCGTCTGGACAGGAAAGCCGAACACCTGGCTTCGACCCTGCTTGCGCCGGAGAAGTTCGCGTTGATGCAGGAGTTCGTGGGGAATTATATGCAGGCGAATCCCGTCACGGGGTCGCAGTTCACTCCGGTCAATACGACCCTGCCCTGGATCGAATTTCTCCAGTCGAAAGGCGTGGAAACGCAGTATAACGTAGGCTCCTTCTCCGATGTGATCGCCGATCTGGGCGACCGTTTCGGCGGCCAGTCCGAGCAGATGGTCAATAGCATCGGCTGGTCGAAGGATATTTTCGAGTTGCAGATGCAGCAGGACAGCGTCCGCAACCGGCTGACGCGGCAGCTCGACAGCCTGGAGCGTAATTTCGACCGCATCGTGACGGTCATGGAGCACCTGCCGCAGATCGCCGATTATATGGGCAAAAGTCTGAATACCGAAGTCGCAGCGCTCATCGAAACGTTGAACGGTGCCGTGGACAACGCATTTGCCGACCTCGACCGCCCGCGTGCGGGGGTGCGGTGACCCACGTTTCGCCCTCCCGCAACCGCCAGCGTGCGGAGTTGCAGGGTTATATTTCGGCCGAGCGCAAAGCGCTGGTCGATCAGGCGCAGCAGGCGGTCGATGCGGCGGTACAAAATGCGATGGACCGGGTGCCGGCTCTGGTGGCCAAGCTCCTCGCCTGGATCGTGCTTTTCGCCGTCATCATGCTGGGCGTGCCGTTCGGCATCGGTTTCTGGCTGGGACGGGTGCGCGAACGTGCCAAAACCAGGAAAACGGGCGGCGCATAGCGGAAAATTCGTACCTTTGCGTTCTAAATCCGAATGCGATATGGCTCGAAAGAAAGCGAATTATCCCCTGATCGAGGGGCTTGAGATAACGACGCTGGCCGCCGAAGGCAAGGCGATGGGGCGTTACAACGACGTGGTGGTCTTCGTGCCGATGACCGTGCCGGGCGACGTGGTCGATGTGCAGATCCGCTCCAAGCGCCGCCGGTATATGGAAGGTTTCGTCGTCAATTATGTGAAGCGCTCGCCGCTGCGCGAAGAGCCGTTCTGCGCCCATTTCGGGGTCTGCGGCGGCTGCAAGTGGCAGAATCTGCCCTACGCCGAACAACTGCGTTTCAAGACCGAGCAGGTGCGCGACCAGCTTGCCCGCATCGGTAAGGTCGAGCTGCCCGAAATCACGCCCTGCCTGCCCTCGGCCGAAACCCGTTTTTACCGCAACAAGCTGGAGTTCACCTTCGCCGAGCGGCGCTGGCTCACCTACGAGGAGATCGCCGAAAAGGGTGAGATCGCCGATGCCCCGGCGCTGGGATTCCACATCCCCGGTATGTTCGACAAAGTGCTGGACATCGAAAAATGCTGGTTGCAGCCCGATCCGTCGAATGCGATCCGGGAAGAAACCCGGCGTTTCTGCCTCGAACACGGCTATACGTTCCACAATCCGCGCGAGCACCGGGGGCTGATGCGCAACATGGTCGTCCGCACCGCCTCGACGGGCGAGGTGATGGTGATCGTGGTTTTCCATGCCGACGAGCGGGAGAAGATCGCGGCCCTGCTGGACCATCTGGCGGCTGCTTTCCCCGAAATTACGTCACTGTTCTACGTAATCAACGAAAAGTTCAACGACTCCACCGGCGACTTGGAACCCGTCTGCTACCGGGGCAAGGATCACATCATCGAGCGGATGGAGGGGCTGCAGTTCAAGGTCGGCCCCAAGTCGTTCTATCAGACCAATTCGGCGCAGGCGTACGAACTTTACAAGGTCGCGCGCGACTTCGCCGCCCTGACGGGAAAAGAGATTTTATACGACCTTTACACCGGCACGGGTACGATCGCCAACTTTTGTGCGGCGCGGTGCGCGAAGGTCGTGGGCGTGGAGTACGTGCCCGAGGCCATCGAGGACGCCCGCATCAATTCGACGCTGAACGGCATCGGGAATACGGTGTTCTATGCCGGCGATATGAAAGCCGTGCTGAGCGACGAGTTCATACGGTGCAACGGCCGTCCCGACGTCATCATCCTCGACCCGCCGCGTGCCGGAGTCGATGAACCGGTGATCGACGTAATCCTGCGGGCGGCGCCCGAGCGGATCGTCTATGTGAGCTGCAACCCGGCTACGCAGGCCCGCGACCTGGCCCTGATGGACGGCGCGTATCGCATCGAGGCGGTGCAGCCGGTCGATATGTTCCCCCATACGCACCACGTGGAGAACGTGGTGAAACTTGTCCGCAGGTAGGAGCCTGGTGGTTTTCTTACCTCTCCCCGTAAAAATATTTTTTCAACAACTGATGGAATGAATTACTTGTATATTCTTTGATTGCAAGGTTGTTATCGTTTTAATATAATCCCCCATAAATTGCCAATTAGGTTTATCTGTTTCTGTAATTGGCAATGGGATTGAAAAATCTGTTTTGATATGAGGGTTCAATTCATTGAGAAATGCCTTATACCCTAATTGGCTTTCCTTAAAGATAACAGATGAAAGATACAATTTGGCTTCGATTGAAATATCTTCTTTGGGTGTCAGTACTATTACGTTTTGGCTTGTATAGAAATCATTTCTCTGGATAAAGCAAGAGCCTAAATAAGCCCCTCCTAACGCTAATGTGAAATTTCCTGCTTTATATGGTTGAATGCCATCGATACGATTGACCTTTGCTGTTACTCCTTGGTTTTCGTTCGCTCGTCCGACAAAATCAACTTCAGGATTATCTGTTTGCATGTTGATTTTATCCAATTTTGTTCCCATATCTATCTGGAAAATATCATATAAGTGAAATCTTTGAGTTTTGATATTTAAATTATTTCTATAAATGGGGGGGGTGATTTTGATAAGTTGCATTAAATTACAAATCTGCTGTGTCTTAATTTGTTTGATGAAATCTTCCATATACAGCCAATCAAGAGCTCCATTTGCGGTTATTGGAAGTTTTATTGTGAGATTGCTTGCAATTTCTCTTGTGAACTTATTGGCGTAATTAACATTCATTGTATAGGCTGCTTTACGAAATTCTGTCAAAAAGAATAATAAAGAATACTTATTCCAATTATCTTTATATTTTGGGAGTGCATATAATCCCTGTATATGAGGGTAGCCAATAAATTCAGATTCTTGATAAAAGATGGCATCAGCAGAGGTCGTATCACTAAAAGTAATTATATTCCCTTTTTCAGTAGGTGCAAGATTAGAATATCCTCCTATCCCGTTATTATAACTGGAGTTTACTACAACGGGGATAGTGCCGTCGCACACTATCAAGTCTTTATTCGTTAGTTTGTATGCTTTAGTTGGATGTATATCGAATAATTCTCCAATTTGAAATTCTTTCCAATCAGCTATATCAATTTTCTTCATTTCCTTTGGTTTTAATCTGAATATTCACTGCGCTATCTTCATTTGTAATCACAGATGAATATAAAACTTTACGCAGGATCGCATCTGAAAACTGTTTGACATCTATTTTCTGCTCATAAAGCAGGTAATCCATTACTGTTTTCGCAAAGTCTTCCTCTGTAATTTCAAAAGGCTGTTTCGGCATTTGGTAACTTAAATGTTCATTCGGATTGAGCCATTGAATAGTATCACTGCCCGATTGTTTCCGTATAATATCCACCCATTTGTCCTCAATGTCCTGCCAACGGTCTTTTATGTCCTGTCGTCCTTGGTTTTTGACAGTTTCCAATCCGTCTTCTTCAAGGTAACAAGCAAAAATTTCCCTGCCATTTTGAGGAACACCTGTCTTGAAGATAAAAATGGAGGTTGTAACCCCTTCACTGAAAACTTTTTCCGGCAGTTTTATGATTTTAAGTAACGAATGCTCTTTAAGTATTTTCCTGACTTTGGATTTGCTGTCCTTTTCAAGCTTTTTATCAGGCATAATAAATGCGCAAACAGAATTTTTGGTTACGCTATTCAATACGACACTTACAATGTCTATACAGCCGTATTTCTTTTCGAACGGAGGATTCATCAAGACTTTGGTAATCCCCTTGGATTTTATCCATTTCGCCGCCTCATCTGTTCGGCTGTCTAATTGTTCGAGATTTGTTTTGCCATCTTTGTGAATGAGCATATTGGCGCATGCAAGGGCAAATATCTCACGGTCAAATTCAATCCCGTAAAGTTGGCTTTGTTTTATCTTTTTGGCTTTATCAGTTTTATTCCCTCCGGCTTCCTTAATCATGTTGCACATTGCTTTGACAAGAAAGGCACCGGAACCACAAGCGGCATCGAGGACTATATCGTCTTTATTGGTTTCGGTAATACGATACATAAGCGACGTAATGTGGTCGGGTGTAAATACCTGTCCTTGTTCGGATTTTCCTTTATAGCGGTTGAACTCATTGAAGAAAATTGCCATCACATCTTCGCCTTGCCAAAAATCTGAATTGATATTGTCGGAAATTTCGGATATGCAGTCAATAAAATTATTAATGTCCTCTTGATTGTTGTTGATATTCATTTTGATAGAGGCATAAACTTCAAGCAATAGGTCGAGTTTTATATTTTGTTTTCTCGCCTCTTCGAGTGATTTCGACAATGTGGAATGAATAGCCGTATGGAAAGTCGAATAATCCATACCTTTTGTGAGGGTTGCCCCGTATCTTTTGGCGACTAGTGCGCATGCCGTAAATATCATGCGGTGATTCAGGTTCTTGATACCGAAGCGAAAATGAAGGGAGTCGTTAATGCGCTTTGTTAGCAAATAAATTTTTTGCTTATCGATTGTATTGCGTTCAAACAGCCCCAGATAGTACTCTTTATTGTGTAAATCCTTTTCACCATTGATGTATTCCCCATTTTTATAAACTTTGATATCTGCACCGTTATAAAGGATGCCAATGACATTTTTATATTTTTTATGCGCTATCCGGCAATTCTTTAATAGTTCATTTATTTGCGGTTGTCTTAATTCGGTATTTTCATTTTTTGTTTCAAGAATAATTGCTGGGAATATTGCCTGATGAGGCAAATACCATCCGTCAGGTCTATTGTTGGAGCCCTCGCCTGTGAATCCTAATTTTTTGAAAGATGTCAATTGTCCGACACCGGACTTTGCAGTTTCTGTATCTTCAAAAGAAAGAATATCTTTTGCCTTATCTCTTACCTGGTCTTCTGTGAGCATATAGTTACGATTCATTGACATTGATTAGCTTGCGAGCGTCGATTTTCAATACCTTTGTTATTTCCATCAACATTTCCGATGATGGCGGCATTTTATTTTGGACACTGTATCCGTTTGTTGGACCAACCGCTTATTTGTTTTTTTGTTCAGCTAAAGCGACCTTTTATTTATCTTTGTTTTGCTGGTAATAATGCAAAGTTATTGATTTTATTTTAATTTAAAAGGTGCGATTTAATACTATCGGGAGCCGCTTAGGCGTTATATTTATAATTCAAAAACGAATGAAACGTATGAAAAAATGGATGATTTTAGCGGCGGCGGTCGTATTGGCTGCGCCGGTGTTCGCTCAAACCCAGGAGGCTTTCCCGAGTTATATTCTGGTGAACGGACGTTCCCAGATGGAGGTTACGCCGGATGAATTCTATCTGTCGATTGTAATCAACGAGCGCGAGTCGAAAGGAAAAATTACGGTCGAAACCCAGCAGCGGCAGATGATCGACGCCCTGAAGAAGTTGGGCATCGATGTCGAGAAACAGCTCAAGGTGGCCAATATGTCGAGCGATTTCTACAAGAAGGCCAGCTCGCTGACCACCGCCAAATACCAGTTGCTGCTCCATTCGGCGGCCGAAGTGGGTGACGTGACCGCCGCCCTGGGCGATCTGGGCATCTCGAACGTCGGTATCGTACGCGTGACCCGTTCGGACATCGACTCCCTGAAGGAGCAGGTGCGCCTGGATGCCATCCGCAACGCCAAGTCGTCGGCCGAAGCGCTGGCCGGGGCGATCGGGCAGAAGATCGGAAAATGTTTCTATATCTACGATTCTAATTACGACGTAGCTCCGCAGTATTACGACAATATGATGATGGTGCGTTCGAAGGCGATGATGGCCGACAGCGCCGAAGCGGGTGCGCCCGAAGAGCCTTCGCTCGATTTCAAAACGATCAAGCTGGAGTATAACGTCCAGACCAAGTTCGTCCTCGAATAATCGGGGTTATCGTCGGAAATGAATTGGCAGGCCGAATTTTTGGATAACCCGGAAATTCGGCTTACCTTTGACCACTTTCCCTTTTTTTCAAAAGCAAGGAATTATGGAGAACAGATTCAGTTTCGATTACCAGCACTACGACTCTCCGGAGGGGATGCCCGCCGGGGACCGGGAGTTGGTGGAGGAGGCTCGCCGGGCCGTCGCCCGGGCGTACGCTCCCTATTCCAAATTCCGGGTAGGCGCTGCGGCCCGTCTGCGCAGCGGGAAGATTCTCTGCGGCAGCAACCAGGAGAGCGAGGTGTTTCCTGCGGGCATGTGCGCCGAACGGTCGTTGCTGTTCCATGCCGGAGCGTGCCATGCCGACGATCCGATCGAGGCGCTGGCCATTGCTTCGGAGCCGTCCGAGCGGGAGTGTTATCCCTGCGGACAGTGCCGCCAGGTGCTGCTCGATGCGGAGCGTCGCCAGGGGGCGCCGATCCGCATCATCATGTCCGGTGCGGGCGGTGCCACGGTGGTGGATTCGGCCGTGCGGCTGCTTCCTTTCACGTTCCAGTTATAATCCGCTTCGCAATTACGCTCCGTTTCCGATGTTCGCTCCCGAAGATATTCTGTACGAGGACAACCACCTTTTGATCGTCAATAAACGGTGCGGCGACCTGGTGCAGCCCGATCCGGCGGGGGGGGATGGGCTCGAACGGCAGATCAAGGAGTTCATCCGGCGGCGCGATGCCAAGCCCGGCGAGGTGTTCCTCGGCGTGGTGCACCGCATCGACCGTCCCGTGAGCGGAGCCGTCATTTTCGCCAAAACGTCGAAAGCCCTCGCCCGCCTGAACGAGATGATCCGCCGGGGCGAGATCGAAAAGACCTATTGGGCGCTTACGGAGAGCCGTCCCGATCCCGAAGAGGGAGAGTTGTCCCACTATATCCTGCGTAACGAGAAAACCAACCGTTCGCGGGCGCTCGATGCGCCCCGGGGCGATGCAAAACTGGCGAAATTGCGTTACCGCACCCTGGGGGCGAGTACCCGTTATACGCTGGTGGAGGTCGATTTGCTGACGGGGCGCCACCATCAGATCCGGGCGCAGCTCTCGAAGATCGGCTGTCCGATTAAGGGCGACCTGAAATACGGGGCCCGCCGTTCGAATCCCGACGGAGGCATTTCGCTCCATTCGTACCGTGTCGATTTCATCCATCCCGTGCGGCGCGAGCGGATCGTCGTGACGGCGCCCGTGCCGAAAGAAGATAATCTCTGGGCGTTCTTCGCCCGACAATTTTCATTGTTGCCATGCGAATTTTGATTCAACGGGTGCGCCGTGCGTCGGTTTCCATCGGCGGAACCCTCAAATCGGCCATCGGACCGGGTCTGTTGGTTTTCGTCGGTATCGAAGCCGAGGACGGCGAGGAGGATATCGAGTGGCTTGCGGGTAAACTCACCCGGCTGCGGATTTTCGACGACGAAAACGGGGTGATGAATCTCGACGTGCGGCAGGTCGGCGGCGAAATATTGGTGGTGAGCCAGTTCACGCTGCATGCCTCGACCCGTAAGGGCAACCGCCCGTCCTATATCAAGGCGGCCCCCGAAGCGATTTCCCGACCTTTGTACGAGCGGTTCGCCGCCGGTGTAGGCCGTGCGCTCGGGCGCGAAGTCGCCACCGGGGAGTTCGGAGCCGATATGCAGGTCGAGCTGGTGAACGACGGGCCGGTGACGATCTGGATCGACTCCCGACAACGCGAATGACTTCAGTTATTTCAAAGATAGTGAAAGATGAGCGCAATCGTGCGGGCTTGCACGCAGAGATTGCCGAATCGGATCCTATCTGAGGCTATGTCAAAGATATAAAAAGTTTGTTATGAAGAAGTATTTTTTGTGTATGGTCGCTTTGCTGTCGCTGGCGATCGTAGCCTGCGAAAGTGACGATACGGCGCCTGCGCCGGCCGTGCGTCCGACTTTCGATCTGATCGACGCGCAGCCCGATGTGACGAGTGCGGTCGTGGCGGCCAACATCGAATCGAAGGGCGAAGCGCCCATCTCCGAAGTCGGCTTCTCCTACCAGGAAGCGGGCGGGGAGTACGTCGATGTGGTTTGTACGAATTTCAAGGACGGTCTGGCCCGGCAGACCCTGACCGGCCTGAAGCCCGACACCGAATATCGTTGGTACTGTTATGCCGTCTTGGGCGGCGAGCGGTTCAATGCGTCGCTGTCGAAAACGTTCAAGACCCTCAAGGAGGGGGAGGTGCCTCCGGCTCCGACGCCCCAGTTCGGCAAGCCTTCGGCTTCCGAGGTGCAGGCTACGAGCGCATTGCTCGCGTGCGCTTATCTATACACCGGTGATGCGGCCGATATTGCCGAAGCCGGTTTCGGATACAAGCCTGCGGCATCGGCCCAAACGGGATATACTATGGTAGAGATTACGCCGGACGACTCTTCGTTGTCGGTCCGTCTGGAGGAGCTGACGCCTGAAACGGCTTACGAGTTCTATGCCTATCTGGTAATCGACGGAAAGAATTACACCAGCGAACGGGTTGTTTTCACCACGTTGAAGGAGGGCGAGCAACCGGGAGCTCCGCAGTTCGAAACGCCTTCGTCGTCCGGGGTTTCTCCGACCGGAGCGACGCTTGCCTGCGTTTATGAGTACGAAGGCGACGGCGATGTTGCGGAAGCCGGCTTCGGGTATAAGGCCGGTGCGCAGGAGGAATATACCGAGGTGAAGGCTGCTTCGACGGCTTCGCCCCTGACTTATGAGCTGAACGGACTCGAACCCGAAACGAAATACGATTTTTATGCGTATGTCGTTATCGGCGACGAGCGTTATACGAGCGCCGTCGCGCAGTTCACGACCCTTAAAGCGGGTGAAAATCCCGATCCGGAGTTCGGTCCCGTCGCTGCGACGGATGTGACCGCTTCGTCGGCCACCCTGACGGGCAGCTTCACCTATGAAGGCGAAGAAACGGTCGGCATCGAAGTAGGATTTGCTTACAAAGCCTCCGGTGAAACGGATTACGCCACGAAAACGGTGACGGCTTCGTCGGGAGATAAGAGTGCGGCCATCACCGGATTGAGCGCCGCGACCACCTATACGTTCCACCTGTACGCCTCGATCGGCGGCAAGCAGTATCGGAGCCAGGAGGGTACTTTCACCACCGAGAGCGGAACAGTCCCCCCCCCGGAAAACGTTTATCGTACCGGCTGGGCCGAGTTGCCGGTGGAGGTGCAGAACAGCGACTACTACTATGCATACCATATTTGTCCCGATTTTTCGGTAAACGGACATCGGGCACGTAATATCTCGATTTGTTACAGTGCAGAGCACCATTGCCCTGTTTGGGTTTCGGGGCCGGTGCACAGTTGTTACAAGGGATCCAACGGAAATAGGAATTACGGTCCGGATCCGGTCATCCCTTCGAGTATTCAGCCTAAAAATAAAACGGTTGAAGGTTCCTACAACAAAGGGCATATGATCGGTAACAATGAACGTTCCAGAACAAGCGGTATGAACAAGCAGGTTTCCTACTATACGAATATGGCTCCGCAGCACAGCAGTACGTTCAACACGGGTGGTGGTGCGTGGAACAATTTGGAGGATAAGATCGACAGTTATTGGTGCGCGGATACGCTCTATACGGTTGTGGGGTGTTATTTCGAAACATGGACCGATTCTTACGGCAACACAGCTCAGCCCAAGCGCACTGGTTTCGGCGGTGTTCAGGCCAGTGTTCCGACCATGTTCTATACTTTGTTGTTGCGTACGAAAAAAGGAAATACGGAAAAGTCGGTGATGGAGTGTTCGCGCGAGGAGTTGCAGTGTGTCGCTTTCGTAATGAGTCATGCGATGCAAAAAGAACACGAACCTGAACGACGCGACATGCGGAGTGTGGCGGAAATCGAGCGATTGACGGGCTTTACCTTCTTCGCCAACGTGCCGAATGCGCCGAAGGATACCTACAATCCGTCGGACTGGGGCTTGTAGCGTTCCGAATGGAAACCCGGGTCTATTCTTGGGGCGACGGCCGACCCTGGCACAGCTACGCGGCGTATTGCCGGCGACATTTCGGCGGCCGGGTGCGTAAGATCGCGGTGGATGCCGGCTTGAGCTGTCCCAACCGGGACGGAACGATCGGATCGGAGGGGTGTACGTTCTGTGACAACAGGGCGTTCACCCCTTCCTACTGTTCGCCCCGGAAGAGCCTGGCGCGGCAGATCGACGAGGGAATCGCTTTCCATGCGGCCCGAGGGCGGGACGAAGGGCTTTGTCTGGCCTATTTCCAACCTTTTTCCAATACGCACGCTCCTGTCACGCGACTTCGGGAGCTTTATGCCGAAGCATTGGATCATCCCCGGATTTCGGGACTGGTGATCGGCACGCGGCCCGATTGCGTGGACGACGAGAAGCTGGATTTGCTGGCGGAGCTGGCACGGAAACACTATGTGGCGGTCGAATACGGCGTCGAATCCACCTG
>ERZ780032.926-NODE-926-length-10652-cov-4.007644_pt1 | contig 10652 bp, 8 predicted proteins | sample MGYA00511856_ERZ780032 | MGnify/ENA primary metagenome ERZ780032 (study PRJEB29588, sample SAMEA2147983) | human gut metagenome | biome: human gut; feature: human-associated habitat; material: faeces | place: Denmark | collected 2008/2010 ...
CGGCCGCAGAATGCGTGGGGCTCCACGACGCTGCCCTTCCGGCAGGAGGGCAGCACGACTGCGCTTGTGCTGAACAGCGCGACGCAGACGCTGACATTCAGCATGGCGTCGGCGGACGGCAACCAGAACGCAATTACGGGCAGCATCAGCAGTGTACCCGCCGCGTTCGTAACGGACGCAAAGACGCTGCAGGCGAAATTTGCCCTGACCAGCCAGCATTCCGAAACGCAGGACAGCGACGGCACACGCCATGATGACAGCGCGTGGACGCTGACCATTGAGCCGGACACCGACGGCGCGGAAGCAGCGGATTTGGTGACGTTTGAGCCGATTACGGCGGAACTTTCCCTCCAGTACAGCACCGAAAGCAGAGAGGGCGCGCCGATTCAGCTGCGCGTGATTGCCGGGCTGCACATGGCGGAAGCGGACGTCGGCGTGAAGATGGCACTGCGCACCACGAGCCGCTGGAACGCGCTGACCTTGCCGACGCAGGGCGCGGAGGACGTGATGAGCATGGATACCATGCGCGCTGTGCAGCTGCTGACGACGGCATCGGACAACCTGACGCGGCTGATTGCAGGCGGCAGTGCGCCGGCAGCTACGACCGCGCCGGAACTGCCCACACCCGAACCGAACACGACACCCATTCCGTCGATGACGGAAGAATAATCAGCAAAATCGCCGCAGTGCATCACAAACTGCGGCGATTTTTGTCGGAAAAGGAGGAATGCTCATGCGGAATGCGCGCGCACTTCAGCGGATTGCCATCATTCTCGCGGTTTTGTTTGCGCTGTCGCTGCTGCCGGTGATGGCGGTCGCGTTCTACAATCACCCGCGCGCGGACGACTACACCTACGGCGCGGTGCTGCGCAAGGTCATTGACGCAGGACAGGGGCTGCCGGAGGCTGTCGCAGCTATTGCCGCCTACGTCCGGAGCACCTACGCGCGCTGGCAGGGGTCGTTCAGCGCAGTGATGCTGTTCACGCTTCAGCCGGGCGTGTTTTCCGACAATGCCTATTGGCTGACGACCGCCCTGACGCTCCTGCTGCTGCTGCTTGGCACAGGGATGCTCCTGCGTCAGCTGGGGAAGATGCTCCATGCGCCGCGTGCAACGGCTGTGCTGATTTTCTTGTCGCTCATGACGCTGAGCATCCAGCTTGTGCCGGATTTGAACCAGACGTTCTACTGGTTCAACGGCGGATGCTACTACACACTCTATTACGCGCTTTCGCTGATGCTGCTGACGGGCACCCTGCGGATTTGCGCCGACGGAAAGTGCCGCGTCGGGCGGACTGCATTGTGCATGTTGCTTGCGTTCTTTATCGGCGGCGGCAACTACACGACCATCCTCGTTACGCTGATTCTGCTGATGCTCCTGCTTCTTGCGCTGCTTGTGCGGAAAAACCCCGCTTGGCGGCAGATATTGCTCGTCATGGCCGCGCTGCTGACTGCGTTCGCTATCAACGCCGCCGCACCCGGCAACCGCATCCGTGCAGCGACCATCCCGCGCTCGATGGATGCGATTCCCGCGATTCTCTACTCCTTCGACCGGGCGTGGGTGCGCGTGTCGGGCTGGTTTGGCTGGCCGCAGGGAATTGCCATTGCGCTTTTTGCCCTGCTGATGTGGGATTTCGTCGGGCAGTGCGGGCTGAAATTCCGCTTTCCACTGCTGAAAAGCGCGCTGGCGTATGCCATCTTTTCGGCGCAAATGACGCCGTCCCTTTTTGCAATGGCGAATATAGGGCCGGGACGGCAAACCGACATCTACTACTATGCGTATGGCTGGCTGCTGCTTTGCTGGACGTTCCTCTGGGTCGGCTGGCTGCGGAACAGCCGAATCGGCACGAAAATCGACGCGGCGCTTTCGTACCTGACGCGTCATTCCGCCGCAATCGCCGCCGCTCTGTCGCTTGCGCTGGTGCTGACGCTGCCATCTGCGCATCCGACGGCGGGTGCAAGTCCGACGAGCGTTGCAGCGGCGAAAGCGCTCATCAGCGGCGAGGCGCAGACGTATCATCAGCAGTACACCGAAATCCTCCAAACGCTGCGTCAGCCCGGCGAGATTTGCGAAATCCCGGATGTTGCGGTCTGCCCTGCGTTCCTGAACCCGCTGGGGCTGGCGGATGAGGGGCAGTCGGGCTACTGGATGAATCAGGCACTGGCAAACTATTTCGGGCATCAGCAGGTTATCCGCATTGAACAAACGCCATAAAGAAAGGGGACTGCCCGCGATGGACAGCCCCCATTTTTATGCCTGTGGGAAAATGCGTTTGTTAACGAAGAAAAACACCACCGCGGAAATTGTGCCGTTGAAGAAGAGCGTGCCGAGCGTGTACACCCAATCCGGCACGAACTTCGCCGCCACCGCGACCCAGACGCAGTTAATCGAGTTCACCAGGCAGGTAATCACGATGAACGCAAGCGCATACAGCAGCACCTGCCGCGCGAGATGCCCTTTGGCGCGGAAAACGTACTTGCGCTGAAGCGGAAAGTTCACGCATTCGCCAAGTACCATCGCCGTCATGTACGCACATAGGTAAGGAAGCCCGCCGTGCGCCGTGTCGTAGCCGAAGATGTTCCAGCGGAAGGTTTCGCCCAGCAGCGTCATTTCGATGCCGGGCCAGCCGAAGTCGCGCATTGGCAGAAAGGCGAATGCGCGCGGCAGAAAGAGCAGCAGCACATATTTCAGCACTGTCACGACGCCGGAGACAATCAGGTACAGCCCGCCCTCGCGCAGCCACGCCGGGCAGCGGGATGAATGCGGCTGGCTTGTGTCCGCCATGAAAAGCCTCCTCAGCGATAGATTTTCCGCTCGTGAACGTCCTCAATGCCGGAAAGACGGTGGAAGAACGTGTTGATGATGTCGCGCCATTCACGGGCGTTGTGCAGCTGCCGCCCGATGCGCTCATCTACTAAAGCACGGTCAAAATCGGGCAGCGGCAGCGCTTTCAGGATGCTCGCGGCGCGCTCCACCCATTCATAACCCTCAAAATGGTCGTCGTAAATCCGCTGGATCAGCGTCCGCCCGTCGCGCATCTTGAAGGTGTACGGCAAGCGGTGGAAGAAGAGCAGCAGCTCGTCCGGGCAGGTCTGCGTCGATTCAAAGCGGCGGCGCAGTGCTTCCGGGTATTGCAGAACATAACCCGTGCCGTCCGCCGTGCGGTCGATGCCGATGGCGTTGCGGTCGGCCTTGTGGTAAGTGCCCCACGCCTGATACTCGTATCCGTCGGGACTCGGCCCGTAATGCTGGTTCGGCGTGACCATCCAGCAGATGCCAAGCGGTGCGGTATACTGCTCATAGGCGTGGCGGCTGCCGAGCAGCACGTCCGCCAGCGCATTCTCATCATCCGGCGCAAAACGATAGGTGAGGCGAATCCAGCGGTGGATGATATCGTCCGGCTGGCAGGCATCGGGATCCCACGCCAGCGCGCCATATGCAAAGAAATTCAGCGCCGCGAAGGGATGCCCGGTCATGCACGCGTCATTGCCGAGGTTCGACACCGCCGCCATCGCCATGATGCTGTTGCGCGGCATGTCCGCAAAGAGCTCCTGCCACATTACCGGCATGGCGAAAATGTCAATCTGCTGACCCGTGTACTCCTGCGCCAGCTGCCATTCCAGCGCCAGCTTCGTTTTGGGCATTGCCAGCAGGGTCGGGGAAATCGGCTCGCGGACTTGGAAGTCGAACGGCCCGTTCTTGACCTGCAGAATCACGTTGTCGTCGAACTGCCCATCCAGATAGACGTAATGCTCATACGCTGCCTTCGGACGGTCGGTCTTTTCGTCGCGCCAGTCCTGCTGACAGTTGTAGACGAAACAGCGCCAGACCAGCATTCCGCCGAACGGTTTGAGCGCCCGCGCCAGCATGTTTGCGCCTTCCGCGTGGTTGCGCCCGTAGGTGAACGGCCCCGGACGATGTTCGCTGTCTGCCTTGACGAGGAAGCCAGCCAGATCGGGAATCGCAGCGTACACTACTTCCGCCTGATGCTTCCACCACGCCTGCACGCGTTCATCCAGCGGATCAGCCGTCGGGATGCCGTGGCGCATCGGCTGTGAATAGTCGATGGAAACCATCAGCCGCACGCCGAACGGGCGGAAAATCGCCGCCAGCTTCGCCAGATCCGGCAGATCGTCCTCAATCAGCAGCTGCGCCGGGTCGTGCACGTTGACGTTGTTGATGCACAGCACGTTCAGCCCGACGGACGCCATCATACGCCCCAGCTGCCGCATCCGCGCGGGGTCGTAGGTCAGCTTGCCGCCCTGGAAGAACAGACTGCGCCCGGAATATCCGCGCTCGACGTTGCCGTCGGCGTTGTCCCAGCAGTTAATCATGCGCAGCGCGTACTGCGGCGCAGAGGAATGATCCTCCGGCAATGCCGAACCCGACGCGAGCGCCATCAGCAGCCAGTAAGCGCCATACAGCAGCCCGGTTTTGCCACCGAAAATCGTCACGTCGTCGCCTTTGCGCACGGCATGGAACCCTTCGCCCAGCGAATCATCCTCGGCAAGCGAAACGTGCAGATTCGGGGAGAGCGTCGGCAGTGCCTGCGCAAGCTCGAACGCGGCGACTTCGCGTGGGGATGCAAAATCGGCGGGAACATCAGCCGGTAAAAACGGAAGCCACGAAAGCCATTGATTTGCCATAGACAGGATACCTCCTGTAACGTATTTTACAAGAAGTATAGCATATTTCACTGACTTGCACAACCCAAAACCAGAAAAGGGAAAGAAATTTGGCGAAAAGTTGACTGGGTGACAGGAAAAACACAACTGTGCGTCGAATTGTGCAAAAAACGCCGTTTTTTCAGGCGGCAAGATGGAAAGGATGAGCCGAAAATGGCCTTTACGGTTCACGCGGTGATGCCGGGAGTGTGGCATATTGTGGACTGCATGGGCGTCTGCATGACGCTGCTGGAGGGCGAAAACGCCGCCATGCTGGTTGACACGGGCTATGGCATTGAGGATGTGGCGGACTTCATGCGCCACATGACGGATTTACCGCTGACGGTGTTCCTGACGCACAACCACCATGACCACGCGATGGGGGCACGCTGCTTCCCGGAAACGTACATGCTGGAAGCGGACATGGCGGACTGGCGCATGTTCACGGACGACAAGATGCGCCGTCGGGTGCTGACGCAGGCAATCGGGAAGAACCTGCCGGTGGATGAAAAAACGTTTCTCGCGGGCGAAATTCCACTGCCGAAGGTGATGAAGCCCGGTGTGATTGACTTGGGCGGATTAACAGCGGAAATCATCGAAGCGCCGGGGCACACGCCCGGTTCGGCGGTGGTGTATGTGCCGGAGCGGAAGCTGCTGCTATCTGGCGACGACTGGAACCCCTGCACATGGCTGTTCTTCCCGCAGGCGCTTGGGCTTCGGGAGTACCGCAGCAACATGCGCGGCATCCAGCAGCTGCCATTCGAGAAAGTCCTCTGTCCGCACCGGGAGGCGCTCTATGACCGCTGGATGTTCGACGACTTCTTCAACGCCTTGACGGACGGCAACCTCCGTGCGGCGGAACCGGTCAATATCGCGCCGTATGAGCAGATTGATACCTGTCAGGCGACGCTGCCGCATGATCAAGTGCTCGTATTCGACTGGGCAAAATCAGGATTATAAAGGAGACGAAGACGATGAAGCAGGATTCCATCCGCATAGCGGCGGATAGTCAGGCAAGGTTCAACAACAACACCGCGTTCTGCATCGGCACAGGGCGCATGGGGCTGGCGCTCCAGCAGGAGTATCAGCAGCAGCTGGCGATGGCGCAGGCGGAATGCGCGTTCACGCACATCCGCGGTCACGGGCTGTTCAGCGACGATATGGCGATTTACCAGCCGTATCAGGATGCGGAAGGAAATTGGCACGAGGGCTACAATTTCACCTACCTTGACCGCGTGATGGATGATTACCGCGCACAGGGCCTGAAGCCGTTCCTTGAATTGGGCTTCATGCCGGAAAAAATGGCGAGCGGCACGCAGACCATCTTCTATTGGAAGGGCAACGTTACGCCGCCGCAGGACGACGCGAAGTGGACGGCGATGGTTCAGGCGACGCTTGCACATTTGGCGGAGCGCTACGGGAAAGACGAAGTGTCCACTTGGCCGTGTGAAGTGTGGAACGAGCCGAACCTGTCGGGTTTCTGGGAAAATGCGGATGAAGAGAAGTATCATCACCTGTATGCGGTGACGGCGAAGGCAGTCAAGAACGTGCTGCCGGACATGCGCGTCGGCGGCCCGGCAATCTGCGGCGGCGCGACGTCGCAGGACTGGGTGCGCAATTTCCTGCGATTCTGCAAGGAGAATCAGCTGCCGCTGGATTTCGTGTCGCGCCACGCCTACATGGGCGAAACGCCGGAACACCGCGGGCGCTATCTCTATCACACAATGCGCACGGTGGACAGCCTCCTCGCTGAAATGCAGGAGACGCGCGACATTATCGACAGTTTCCCGGAATACCGCGGGATGGAGATGCACATCACCGAGTTCAACACGTCGTACAACCCGTTCTGCCCGATTCATGACACGAACCTGAATGCGGCGTACATGGCGGGTGTGCTGGCGCGGATGGGCGATGTGGCGGCGTCGTATTCCTACTGGACGTTCGGGGATGTGTTCGAGGAGCAGGGCGTGCCGCCGATGCCCTTCCATGGTGGATTCGGCTTGATTGCCAACGGGCAGATTGCCAAGCCGACACTGTGGAGCTTCGCGTTCTTCTCCCATCTGCACGGAACGCCGGTGCACCGCGACGAACACAGCGTGATTGTCCGCAAGGACGACGGCTCGTATGAAGGCGTGCTGTGGAATCTCTGCCGCACCGACCGCGACGAGCTGACCGTGACGATTGCCCTGCCTGCGGGCGGCGAACAGACGCTGACGACAGAGACGGTGGATGAAGTGACGTGCAATCCGCTGAAGGTATGGCACGATTTGGGTGAACCGCGCTCGCTGACGGCAAATCAGCTGCGTCTTTTGCGTCAGGCGGGTCAGCCGGCGGCGGATACGGCGGTGCTTGCGGCGGAAAACGGCGAATGCACGCTGCAAATGACCTTGCGGCAGAACGCCGTCGTGCGTTTTACACTGTCCGCCAGAAATCAGCAGGGCGATTACGGATACGACTACACTTGGTATCAGCAGCACAGCTGAAATTTGCCCTTGACAACCATGCCCAAATGACGCTATAATATCCTCTGCAATGATGGAAAGAGTACCGTGGATGAATGCGCAAAGAGAGCTGCGGCAGGTGAGAAGCAGCCGGGACATCCGCGGGAACATGGCTCCGGAGCATCACGCGCCTGAACGCCTTTGAGCTGAAGTAAGGTGCGGCGGGTCGCGCCGTTATCCGCAGGATGAGTGATAAATCAGGGTGGCAACGCGGAAAATTCTCCGCCCCTCGGCAAAATGCGGGAGGGGCGGTTTTTTATCGTCTCCCTCAAAAGCAATTGGAGGAATGAACTCATGTGTGAATCGTGTAAGAAGCCGTTTTACATCACCACGCCCATTTACTACCCCAGCAGCAATCTGCACATCGGCCACGCCTACTGCTCCACGGCGGCGGACTCGATGGCGCGCTTCAAGAAGCTGACGGGCTATGACGTGTACTTCCTGACCGGCACGGACGAGCATGGCCAGAAGATTGAGCGCAAGGCAAAGGAACAGGGCGTCACGCCGAAGGAATATGTGGACAAGATTGTCGCGGGCATCAAGGATCTGTGGAAGCTGATGGACATTGATTACAGCGACTTCATCCGCACGACCGACGACCGCCACGTCAAGTGCGTGCAGAAGATTTTCAAGCAGCTGTACGATCAGGGCGACATCTACAAGTCTGAATACGAGGGCTGGTACTGCACGCCCTGCGAATCCTTCTGGACGGAATTGCAGCTCAAAGACGGCTGCTGCCCGGACTGCGGTCGCCCGGTGGAAAAGACGCGTGAAGAATCCTACTTCTTCCGCCTGCAGAAGTACGCCGAATGGCTGATTCAGTACATCGAGGAGCATCCGGACTTCATCCAGCCCGCCAGCCGCGCCAACGAGATGCTGAACAACTTCCTCCGTCCGGGGCTGGAAGACCTGTGCGTCAGCCGTACGTCCATCAAGTGGGGCATCCCGGTCACGTTCGACGAGAAGCACACGGTGTACGTCTGGATTGACGCGCTGAGCAACTACATTTCCGCGCTGGGCTACGGCACGGATCATGACGAGCTGTTCCAGAAGTATTGGCCGGCGGATGTGCACCTGGTCGGCAAGGAAATTGTCCGCTTCCATACCATTATCTGGCCGATTATGCTCCACGCGCTGGGGCTGCCGCTGCCCAAGCAGGTGTTCGGTCATGGCTGGCTGGTCATCAATGGCAAGAAGATGGGCAAGAGCGTCGGCAACGTCGTTGACCCGGTTGTGCTGTGCAACCGCTATTCCTCCGATGCTGTGCGCTATTTCCTCATGCGCGAAATGCCCTTCGGCTCGGACGGCGAATTCACGCTCAAAGCCATGCTGACGCGCATCAACTCCGACCTTGCGAATGACCTTGGCAACCTCGTCTCCCGCACGGTCGCGATGATTGAGAAGTACTTTGGCGGCACGGTTCCCGCCATCGACGCGGTGGATGAAGCTGTCGACAAGCCCATCTGGGACGAGGCGGAGCAGCTTTCCGGCAAGGTGGAGAACTACGTCAACGCCTTCCAGTTCTCCAACGCGCTGGTGGAAACGTGGAAGCTCATCAGCGATTGCAACAAGTATATCGACATGACGCAACCGTGGGTGCTGGGCCGCAGCGAAGAGGGTCAGCCGCGGCTGAAGACGGTGCTGTACACGCTGGCAGAGTGCGTCCGCCGCGTCGCCGTGATGATTGGCTTCGTCATGCCGCGCACGCCGGAACGCATCTTCGAGCAGCTGGGCGTGACCGACGACGCGCTCAAGACGTGGGATTCCGTCTGCAAGCCGTTTGCCGTGCTGCCGGAAGGCCTGACGGTGCATAAGGGGGCGGCGCTGTTCCCGCGTCTGGACATCCAGAAGGAAATCGAACGCGACGCACCCGCCGAAGAGCCGAAGAAGGAAGAAAAGAAGCCTGCCGCCAAGCCCGAAAAGAAGGCGGAAAAGAAGCACGAAACGCCTGATTTCCCGGCGGAAATCGCTTTCGATGATTTCTGCAAGTGCAAGATGCAGGTGGCACGCGTGCTGTCCTGCGAGAAGGTGGAGAAGAGCAACAAGCTCCTGCAATTCCGCCTCTCCTTCGGCAAGGACGGCGAACGCACGATTCTCTCCGGCATCGCGAAGTATTACAAGCCCGAAGACCTCGTCGGCAAGCAGGTCGTGGCGGTCGTGAATCTCGCGCCGCGCAAGATTGCGGGCATTGAAAGTCAGGGCATGATTCTCTCCGCCGTCGATGACGAGGACAATCTGCGCCTGATGAGCGTCGGCGAGGGCGTGGAGGACGGTGCAATCATCGGATGATGGCGCTGTTTGACTCTCATTGCCATGTCGATGAGCCGAAGTTCGACGACGACCGGGAGGACGTCCTGACCCGCATGACGGAAGCAGGTGTCACCCGGTACGTCGTGATTGGCTCGGACATGGCGACCTCCCGGCACAGCGCGGATTTCGCAGCGGCACATCCGGGCTGCTATGCCGCCATCGGCATCCATCCGCACGAGGCGAAAGGCTTCGTGGAGGATGATTTGCAGCGCTTGGCGGACTGGTCGAAGGAAGAGAAAGTCGTCGCCATTGGCGAAATCGGGCTGGATTACTACTATGACCTGTCGCCGCGCGAAACGCAGATGACGGTCTGCGAGGCGCAGATGGAGCTGGCGTGGGAATTATCGATGCCCGTGGCATATCACATCCGGGACGCGCATCAGGACATGCTGGACATCATGAAGCGCCACAAGAAGCATTTGACCGGCGGCATCATCCACTGCTTTTCCGGCAGCTGGGAGATTGCGAAGGAGTACCTGAAACTGGGGTACTTCATCAGTTTTGCGGGGCCTGTGACCTTCAAGAAAGCGCCGAAATTGCAGGAAGCCGCGGTGAATGTGCCGCTTGACCGCATCCTGATTGAGACGGACAGCCCGTACCTTGCGCCCGAACCCGTCCGCGGCCGCCGAAATGAGCCGACGAACGTGCGCTATGTGGCGGAGAAAATTGCCGCGCTGCGCGAAATTCCGCTGGAAGCGTTCGCACAGATCACGATGCAGAACGCGCTGAATGCCTACAGCATTAAGGAATGAGTCCATTTGGCTGCTCCGAACGAATACGGGGCAGCCTTTTTCTTTCCGCGTCAGGTTGCATCATGCGGGGAATCATGATATAATGGGATGGACTGCTGATGATGGGGAGGTTTGCCCATGCTGGCTTGTGTGTGCCTGAATCCTTCGTTTGACCGCACGGTGTCGCTCCGTTCTTTCACGGCGGGCGATGTGAACCGTGTCCTGTCCGCGCGGCAGGATGTGGGCGGCAAGGGTATCAACGTCGCCATTACTGCGCGTCGGCTGGGCATTGCGTCCTGCGTCCTCGGCTGCGCGGGCAAAGCGTAAAATTGCATTCACGCGCGAATTTCGGGCGAAAAACGGCAAAAAAAGCCAAAAAACAGTGCTGCGGCGGCGCAAAAAAGTTGACGAACGCGGCAAAGTATGGTAGAATAATAGCGGTTTGAAA
>ERZ780032.935-NODE-935-length-10590-cov-2.701092_pt1 | contig 10590 bp, 8 predicted proteins | sample MGYA00511856_ERZ780032 | MGnify/ENA primary metagenome ERZ780032 (study PRJEB29588, sample SAMEA2147983) | human gut metagenome | biome: human gut; feature: human-associated habitat; material: faeces | place: Denmark | collected 2008/2010 ...
ATCCTCCTAAATTTACTATCATATGTAGGTTATATTTATAATCCCTTCATCATTCGTAGCTATCATTGGCATTCTTTTTGCACCCGGAAGTCTGATTTCTGTACTTTTCGCTTTTCCTATCTGCAAAAGCTGTGGGCACATTCTCATCGCTATTATGAAATTGTTTCCAGCCGCCAGCTTACCCGCTATGGCAGTTCCCGCCAGTTCCCCAACGACCACGATATTCTTACCGGATACAACCCTGGCATCCCTGGCAACATCTCCGAGGATAATGACATTTCCCCTGATCTCAAGGGTCTGCTTTCTCCCTATGTCACCGCGGAAGATATATGGTCTTTCATTGTCACTGTGCGTTTTAGTCATATCCGGCAAAGCCATACTGACTTTTGCCTGTTGTGGTTCACGATCCCCATCATCCCGGACACCGGAACCTGTATATTGATCTATGTCAGGTTTAGCTGCAAATCTGACATGAATCTTATCAATGCTGTTTAAAAAACTGATTATCTCCTCCGTGTCTCCACGCTCCAGGGTACATCCCCTGAAAGATATACATACAGTTCCTTTTTTCTGGAAGGCACTTATATTATCGAGGATCCTGCAATACAGATCGCAGCAGATATCATTTACAGACATAGCCGCCGGTACATAGACAACTATGCCTGATCTGTCTGCCTTGATTGATAATCTGTCCATACCATCCATATCATCTGCTCCTGTCATATTATTTCCTACACACAGGTTCTGTGATATATCTTTGGTATCTCAATTAATCTGACATCTGGTTATTTCCTGTTATGTCAAGCGTATCAAGCTTGTCAGGGTCATACATATATGCGTACACCATTCCGGCAAGCTCCTCTGCGTTACCCGATGTATATCCATGTGGAATAACACATGTTACACTGACCTCAGGGTTCTCATAAGGCGCAAATGACACAAACAATGCGTGATCCGGCCTTGTGGTATCCTCCTCTGCTGTTCCCGTCTTGCCGGCAACATTGACATTTATCTGATTTATAAGAGCCGATGGACTTGTGTGGTCACTTACCATCTGACGCATTCCCTGTTTTATGACCGCCCACTGGCTGTCCGTCAGATCAACTGTATTCTTAGGAACGTTGTCACTCTTATACACTGTTCTTCCATCTATATTTTTTATCTCGTTCACCAGTGTCAGGTCATAACAGTTGCCCTCATTGGCGATGGTTGTCACATATCTGGCAAGCTGGACAGGCGCATAGTTATTTGTACCCTGTCCGATAGAAGAACGTACCGCATCAGTATCTGACACATGCGGATCCATCTCTTCTATCTCCACACCTGACTTCTGGTCAAGTCCAAATAACGAAGCGTACTTCTGTATCTTATCTATACCCTGTGCATCCTGATATACTCCCTTGCTGTCTGTGGCAAGGCGGTATCCAACCTCATAGAAGAAACCGTTACACGATACCTCTATGGCGTCAGCGAGACCAAGTGTTCCGTGTCCGCTTCTGAGCCAGCAGGCCGGTGAAGGAACAACCTTTGAGAATGTACCGTAATCAGTTATAACTGATCCAACGTCTATAACGCCCTCCTGCAGACCAGCTGCAGCAATGAGCATCTTGTATGTGGAACCCGGTGCAGTTCTCTGCATGGTTGCACGATTGTACATAGGGGTCGTCTTATCTTCTGTTATCTTGGCATAATAGTCAGGATCGATCACATTTGTGAGCTTGTTGTTGTCGTAGCTTGGGTAGCTTACCATAGCCCTTACAGTTCCTGTCGCCGGATCGACCACCACGATGGATCCCGAGCATGGGTCAAGAGCAAGCATGGCAGGTGTTATCTCAAGCTTTTTGATCTTTCTGTAAATAAATTCAAAATTGCTGAGGACACCTGACGTAAATTCCTCGTAATCTTCGTCTGTTGTACTATTAAGGATTCCCTGGTCGTATAACAGGTATATTACCTGGGAACCTGTTATTTCACCTGATAATATCATATATTTGAAGACTCGTTTGTCGAAATCGGAGTCATCCTCAAATTCTTTGAGTACATAATCGACAATAACATTGTATATCTCATCCGTATCATAATAATCACTGCTTGTCTGAATGCCGGTTATGTCTATTACTCCCTGGCTTATGCAGTATTTCAGATACTCATATAATGATATCTTGTCATTTACATAGTTGTTATATGTGTCACTGTCCTTATCCACTGCACTGCTGTCATATATGCCGTTTGAGCTCAGCGTCTCGCATATAAACTCCATATAATCCTTGTACTGATCCGAAAGATTATACAGTTCCGTGTGACTGCTCTTCAGAATGTCCGAAAGCGCATTGAGTGTGTACTGCTTGCTTGATACAAATGTGTTGTACACATTCTTTTCATTGTCAGTTGCATTCGCAGCATTAAGGGCCTTTATGTCTATAATGTTGTTGTCAAAGAATGCCGAGTACACATCCGTTATAGGTATATCCTCTTTCTCCTTGGATGTCGTCACGTTCTTGAGATTTGCAAGGAGAATATACGACAATTCCTTTTCAAGTGCGTTGTAGCAGTATTTCTGAAGATCAGAGTCAAGTGTGAGGTAAATATCGTTTCCTGCAACAGAATCAGTCTTTTCTATAATCTCAAGGACTTTTCCCATGTTGTCAACGTACATCTTCTGGGAACCGTCAACACCACGAAGCTGATCCTCGTACGACTGTTCCAAACCAAGCTTTCCAACCATATCATTGGAATCATACTGCTGATCCTCGTCAAGCTTCGCATTGTACTCCTCGAGCTCCTCATTTGAAATGTTGCCGATATATCCGATTATATGCGAAAAATATATTGCATCATTGTATACTCTGTTTGATTCAATACTCACATCCATTCCGAGCAGTGTATCCATATTCTCAGTTATCGCAGCATAGCTCTGCTGACTTATATTGTTGGCGATATCCACTGTCATGTACTGCTGGTATCTGTTGAGCCATACCTCATATCTCACGGCAAGGATCTTGAGCACATAGGCATCCGAATAATCACCCGAGATATTGAAAAGTTCATCACTTCTCATATAGTCAAATACTTCCCTTGCTGTAGCATTCTTCTGTGCATCGGTGAGGGCATCAACTGAGCTTGCACCATAAACATTCATATAAAATGTATTGAGCTGTGAGCCGCTTATCGTGAATTTCATGTTGCCATTTGCATCCAGCTTGATCGGAAGCTCCACGGACAGACTGTCTCCATTCTGCTCAAGTATAAGTATCGTCTTATAAACTATCTCATTTCTTAGCTCATTGACCGACATATTCTTCTTGTCTGCCGCCTCAGTGAGGTCTGCATTGCTGGTGAAACTCAGATTGTATGAAGATTCGTTATATGCAAGCAGTTTTCCGTTGCAGTCGAAAATCTTTCCTCTGGTGGCCTTGACCGACACCGTCTTAAGTGATTTGTACTGGAAGCTGGACTGATATTTTTCTCCATTTATGATCTGAAGATTAAACAATCTGTACACAAGCACGCCTGACAGGCACAAAAAAAACAGAGTGACATAAAAAATACGGCTCTTTAACTTTTCTACTATAAAATCTTTGATTATCTCTAATATATCTCTGATCACTATGTCTCACTTCCTTTTTCAGCGCGCTTCAGCCGCTTGTTTATAAAGACAAACAGCTTGAATACTATCATCGTAAGTATGGCTGTGTATATCATATCCGGCAAAATAATATCCTTCATGTACAGCCCAAAACTTAGTCTGTTACGCATTACAAAGAATATTATAAATGTTATGAAATTAAATATGAAATCATCAAGTGTTATGATGATGATAGGCAGCAGTACATCCTCCACGAGGTACAGTCTGTGGAAAAATCCGTTACAGTATCCAATGAGCATATATATGATCATAAAAGGGCCTATGGCAAAGCCAAAGTACAGATCATATAAAAAGCCACAGAAAAATCCCACCAGCATTCCCTCTTTTCGACCTCTCATAAGTCCAAAGGACACCGTGAGGATGAGCATCAGATTGGGAGTCGCACCCGCAACTGAAATATATGGAAAAAGTGCTGACTGAAGCACAAAACATATTATGATTAATAATCCAAGTGTGATAACTCTTCTCAATGTCTGTTTAACCTCTTTACTTCTACTCCGAAACAGTTTTCTTGGTCTGGAGGACTATGAGTACCTCCTGTATCTTTGAAAAATCACATGCCGGAGTGATATATGCAGTCTTTGTAAGATTGTTGGAATCTTCCTCTATTTTTGTTACATACCCTATGTTAATTCCCGACAGATATTTGCTTGACACATAGGATGTGACGACCTGATCGCCGACTCCGACCTCTGCGTCCTTGTCAATGTTTTCAGCGATAAGATAGCCATTCTCATAATTGCTGGCGCTTCCCTCAACATTACAAATAGCCTCTGACGGTAATATCATTCCGTTTACATTTGATGTATCGTCTATGATGGCTCTTACCTTGGCATAATCCTTTCCGGCCTCTGTGACTATTCCACACAGGCCGTTGCCATACATGACATTGCAGCCCTCGACAACACCATCATCTGTTCCCTTGTCGACATAGAACACCTGAAACCATCCGCCGGTATCCTTTGATATGACTCTGGCAGCAGTCTTCTTATAATCGTAATACTGGAGATCAAGCTCATAAAGTGCCTGAAGACGTTCGAGCTCATACGAATTCTGCTGGTACTGTGCCACCTGCTTCTGACTCTGTTCAAGCTGATCCTTGAGTGTTTCATTCTCCTTTAACAGTGCGTCGTAATTCTGGAATGCCTCAGTTTTGCTCTGAACCCATCTGCCTATGGTATTTACCCCTTTCTGCATGGGCTGGACAAATATGTTGGTAAAATTCCTCACCGGTGCAAATATTCCCCCCGCAAAGAGAGATACAAGCATGAGCACAACGCAAAAGCCTGTGAGTCCAAGCAAAAAATATCTCGGTGTGATCTCTATTCTTTTTCTGTTCCTATTTCGTCTTCGTTTCATTATAAAATACCTCGCTCAGCTAAGCTGACATAGCAGTTATTTCCTAAAATAATATGATCTGAAAGCTCTATCCCTATCAGTTCCCCGGCTCTGTCCATCTCTCTGGTGATATCTATATCCTGACCGCTCGGAGTCGGATCTCCGGATGGGTGGTTATGCACAAGTATGATATAGACAGCATCGTATCTGAGAGCCTCCACAAACACCTCTCTCGGAGATAACATCGAACTGTTCACTGTTCCCTCTGAAATGCGGACATCCTTTATGAGCTTATGCTTCGCATCAAACATGAGGAGATACACGTATTCCTTTTCGAGATATCTTGTGTTCTCCATGAAATAATCCGCAATGCTCTGTGGGGACTGAAACGACAAAAACGGCTTAAATGAAGCCCTGGCCATTCTCCTGGATATCTCAGCCAGACATTTCATCTGTATCGCTTTTACCTTTCCAACTCCGCTTATCTCTTCAAGTTCACTCACAGTCAGGTAATTAAGCCCCACTATCCCCTTGTGGACCGGATGGGCATCCAATATCCTGTAGGCTGTGGACAGCGCATTTGCCTTCCTGCTTCCGGTTCTGAGGATGACTGCCAGAAGTTCAGCATCTGTGAGAACCTCAACTCCATACTTAAAGCTCTTCTCATACGGTCTCTCAGTCTCCGACATTTCTTTCATGGAGACCGAAAGTCCTCCTACAAAATTCTCTTTGCAATAATTTTTATCCATATTTCCTCCTTCCGCCTCTCCAAGCTCCAGAGAAAATTTTATATGGCCGACTAATTAATCTACCATACTATAAGGTTTTTTTCTACCATTTTCTGTAATGACATTATTATGCCGTACTTGGCATGGGGATATGTAAGTCCCCCCTGAAAATATACCGCGTAAGGTGAGCGCATAGGTGCATCCGCTGAGAGCTCAATGGATGAACCAGACACAAATGCTCCAGCGGCCATGATGACCGGTGAATCATAGCCCGGCATGTCCCAAGGCTCAGGTCTTACATAACTGTCAACCGGCGCTGCAGCCTGGATTCCTTCACAGAATGCCACGACCCTCTCAGGAGTCTGAAGCTCAACAGCCTGAATAATATCGTATCTGTCCTCTGTGCTGTCAGGAACAGCCTTAAAGCCCAGTCCCTCGTATACATTTGCTGCAAATATCGCACCCTTAAGCGCACTTGCAGTAACTGTAGGTGCCATGAAAAGTCCCTGAGTGAGAGCCTTTGTATTGCCAAGTGAGGCTCCAACCTCCTTGCCGAGTCCCGGAGTTGTGAGTCTGTATGAAGCATTCTCCACGTACTCCTTCTTTCCGCATATATAACCTCCTATCGGTGCAAGACCGCCACCCGGATTCTTGATGAGAGAACCGACCACAAGATCGGCACCCACATCCGACGGCTCTATATCCTGTACGAATTCTCCGTAACAGTTGTCTACCATGCATATGATGTCAGGATTTACACTCTTGACCGCTTTTATGGCCTCACCGATCTGCTGTACAGACAGCGTCTTTCTGACCGCATATCCCTTGGATCTCTGTATCTCCACAAGCCTTGTGCGGCTATTGATCGCATTCTTTATTCCATCAATGTCAAAGTCTCCGTTCGGCAACAGATCCACCTGGGCATATGTGACACCATACTCTGCAAGTGAACCCCTTGACTCCCTGATACCAATGATTTCATCCAATGTGTCGTACGGCTTTCCCGCTATGGCAAGGATCTCATCTCCCGGGCGCAGATTACCGAACATGGCCGTGCAGAGTGCATGGGTTCCGCACACTATCTGTGTCCTGACAAGGGCATCCTCCGTGTGAAATACGTCTGCATATATCCTCTCAAGGGCATCTCTTCCGTCATCTGTATAGCCATAGCCTGAAGAGCCGGCAAAATGCGCCTCGGACAATCTGTTGTCCTGCATGGCCTTCAGGACCTTGAGCTGGTTGATCTCACTCACAGCATCGATGGCTGCGAATCTATCCTTAAGTTTCTCCTCCACACTGTTGCAGTATTCAAACACCTTTTCATCCACATTCAGTGATCTGTAGTAATCCTTTAACATATCTTTCATCTCTGTATAATCTCCTTTTCGCGAAGCCTGTCCAGCATAAATGACAATATTTCAGACTCGCTGTCGTACTCACTTTTATCAACCCAGGTCACATGTTTTTCCCTCTTGAACCATGTGATCTGTCTCTTGGCAAAATGCCTTGTATCTCTCTTTAGCGTATATACTGCCTCATCCAGAGTGCATCTGCCCTGAATATAATCGATTATCTCCTTGTAGCCAAGCCCCTGCATTGACACCAGCTCCCTGCTGTAACCCTCGCTCACAAGCAGTTTTACCTCGTCCAGAAGCCCTGCCTCAAGCATGATATCTATCCGTCTGTCTATTCTATCATATAATTTCTGTCTGTCATCATTTAACACAAAATATTCAAAATTATATGGTGACTTCTTCTGCGACTCAGTCTCGTTGTGTTCAGATATCTTCATACCTGTTTTTTTATAAAATTCAAGAGCCCGTATCACTCTTTTTACATTGTTCTCATGTATCTTTTCAGCGGATTCAGGGTCGACCTCCGCTAGCATGTCATGAAGGAATGTCTTGCCGTGGGTATCTGCAAGGTTCTGCAGCTTTTCCCTGTATGACATATCATTGTCATTTTCCTCAAAATCTATATCATACAAAAGCGCCTGGATATAGAAGCCAGTACCACCTACTATGATTGGAATTTTTCCACGGGAATATATATCCTCCATAGCACGAAGAGCATATTTCTTGAAAAGCACAACGTTGAACTCTTCTGCCGGATCCAGAATATCTATCAGATGATGCCTTACCCCCTGCATCTCCTCCGGCTCTATCTTCGCCGTTCCAATATTCATCTTTCTATATACCTGCATGGAATCTGCGGATATGATCTCGCCGTCCACCGCCTTTGCCAGCCCTATGGACAGTGCCGTCTTGCCGACAGCCGTGGGGCCGGTGAGGATTATCAGTGGTTTCATATTCTTATCCATCCTGTTATCTCCTATACTATACGCTTAAATTTCTTCTCGATCTCCGACTCAGTCATGGATATAACTGTTGGACGGCCATGAGGACATGTATAAGGGTTTTCTAGTTTTAAGAGCTGGTCTATAAGTGCATCAGCCTCCTTGAAACTTATCTCCGTATTGCCCTTTATCGCAGCCTTACACGCCATAGTGGAAAGCTTGTGTATAAATGTGTCTATAGTCACCTTTTTAGCACTGCTGCTCGCATCAGCTATGAAGTCTATAAAAAGCTCTCTGCCATCAAGGCCAAACAGGTTGTCAGGTACAGCGTTAAGTTTGAACTCCCTGCCTCCAAAGTTCTCGATCTGATATCCAAGTGCCTCGAACATCTCCATATTTTCATGAAGAAACTCTATCTCTGCGGCACTGAGTGTAACAACCGCTGGAGGCATAAGATACTGTGAGTATATCTTCTTATTCTTGTAATTCTCCATAAGCTCTTCGTACTTAACCTTCTCATGGGCGGCATGCTGATCCATTATGAAGAACTTACCATCGTACTCTATGAGCCAGTATGTCTTGAAAAGCTGTCCTATGAGTCTGTGCTTCGCACGGGCCTCCTTTGTCAGGAATTTCTCCTGGAACATATCCTGCTGTACATATTTTTTTCCGGCTTCCTCAATATAAGCTGCATCTGAAGCTGCAGATACTGTTGAGTCTTGTGTCGCCGCTGTGACCGAAGGTCTAGCTGGTGCCGGAGCTGTATATGCCGGACTCTCGTTTACCACATTCCTGTTTTGTACTATAGCTCTCTCAAGATCATTATTCCTATCCGCATATATGTAGTTTCCTGCCGGCTTCTCCGTCTTGTTATTATCTATGACGTCTGATCCTTTATTGTTTGAGCTGCTAGTCTCATCTATGATTTCTATAACCGGGCGGACCGGCTGTGATGATGTCTGTGGTTCACTCGGGCAAAGCTGCTGTGGTGATGTCTGTGTCTCCGCCGAGCGAAGCTGCTCAGGCTGACTCTGCGGTTCTGCCGGACGAAGCTGCTCAGGCTGACTCTGCGGTACAGTCCGCTCCTCTGCCCTGACTATCTCCTCACGCCTTTTATTCTCGAATGCCTCCGGTGCATTTCCAACATCCCTCTGCTTAAATGTCTCCGGCTTCGGATCCTTCCCCGGCGCCACATCAGGAATGAGCTCCTTGAATAACAGTGTCTCCCTTATGGCATTGTAGGTGAAGCTGTATATATCCTGACTGTTGGCGAATTTCAACTCCATCTTGGTCGGATGTACATTTACATCGAGGAGATCAGGTCTCACCTGGAAATTGATCTCGGTGAATGGAAACTTGTGTATCATGACAAATGTCCTGAAAGCATCCTCGATCGCCTTGGTGAGCACCGCACTCTTTATATATCTGTGATTTACATAGTAGCCCTCAAATGATCTGTTGCCCCTTGATATACAAGGTCTTGCTATATATCCGGAGATCTTCATATAGTCATTTTCCGCATTTATCTCAAGAAGATTTGAGGTGATGTCTCTTCCATAGATATGGTAGATTATGTCTCTGAGTTTGCCATTGCCTGATGTGAACAGCTTGTCTGTTCCATTTGCAATGAACTTAAATGAGATCTCCGGGTGTGACATGCATATACGGCACATCAAGTCGTAGATATAGCTTGTCTCCGTGGCATCAGTCTTCATGAACTTCTTTCTCGCCGGTGTATTGTAGAAAAGATTTCTGACAATTATGGTTGTTCCACCCGGAGCACCTATCTCCTCGCTGGATATCTCCTTACCGCCATGTATCTGGTATCTGAGACCGGTCACATCATCAGCGGTCTTGGTTATCATCTCCACCTGGGCAACCGCCGCTATACTTGCAAGTGCCTCACCACGGAAACCAAGAGAAGAGATACTCAGGAGATCCTCGACTGTCACAAGCTTACTTGTGGCATGTCTGAGAAATGCAAGCTTGACCTCATCCTTCTTTATACCTGCTCCGTTGTCGGTGACTCTGAGAAATGACAGTCCGCCTCCCTTTACCTCGACGGTTACCGCTGTGGCACCTGAGTCTATGGAATTTTCCACAAGCTCCTTGATGACCGAGCTCGGCTTCTCTATAACCTCACCGGCTGCTATCTTGTTAATCGTATTTTGGTCTAATACTTTTATCATTACTTATCGCTCCTTATTATTTAAGTCGCTCCTGCAATTCATTTAAATAAAGCAACGCCTTCATAGGTGTCATGTTGGACAGATCAACACACTTTATGTCCTCGATCACCTGTGATTCGGCAAGTGAGCCGAACATTGACATCTGGGTGTCTTCTTTCTTCGGCTTGAAATCATTTGTAACCTTTATCTCCTTCAGCTTGGTGGTTATGTCCTTGTCTATAAGCTGATTACATATCTCATTTGCTCTCGCTATAACGACATCCGGCACACCGGCAAGCTTTGCAACCTGTATACCGTAGCTTCTGTCGGCACCGCCCTTGACGATCTTTCTGAGGAACACTATGTCGTCTCCGTCTTCCTTGACCGCTATATAGTAGTTGTTGACTGCCGACG
>ERZ780032.936-NODE-936-length-10583-cov-3.126900_pt1 | contig 10583 bp, 6 predicted proteins | sample MGYA00511856_ERZ780032 | MGnify/ENA primary metagenome ERZ780032 (study PRJEB29588, sample SAMEA2147983) | human gut metagenome | biome: human gut; feature: human-associated habitat; material: faeces | place: Denmark | collected 2008/2010 ...
AGTCACCTGATATCCTGCCTGAGCCATCATCCGGCAAGCCTATGTCACACGGACATATCTTCTCACAGGCGCCGCAGCCCTTTATACAGCCTGCCCTGTCCCTGTGCAAGGTAAAGGTAGCTGCTATAGGGAGTATTGAAAAAACAGCTCCCATCGGACACATAAAGCGGCAGAAAAACCTCTCCTGCACACACATACCGATGATTATAAGCACAAGCACTACTGCTCCTGTGATATATGAACCAAGACCTAAATTTCCTGCCCGAAGCATTGAAAAAACATCCCACGGACTTGTGCCCTTCAATGAGCTATACACTCCCATATAGCATAATATCAATATGATTGTAAGTATCACATATTTCATATATGTAAGCTTTTTTGCAGCCTTCGCCGGTATACTCACCGGCTTTTTATTAAGCTTACGGCAGCATGACACATATATTGCATGCACAGCATCACCAAAGCTTCCGAATGCACAGGCAAAGCCGCAGAAGAACCTGCCGAATATCATTGTGTACACGCAAAGCATCAGAAGAACCGCTACAAATGATGTAAGCTCAATTCTGTTTCCTGAGCCAATCTGTGTAAAAATATACTTGACGCCATTGAACGCTGCCGTGCACATTGACGGAAAAAGTATAAAAAATAAAAGCTGCATTCCTGCACGAAACCATGTCTGTATCTTTCTCTTTCGAAGCTTTGGATTCATATCTTTTATTCTCATCTATTTCACCGCCTTATCAAGTGCCTGCTTAGTGGCATTTCTTATTGCAGTTGAGCTGAACGTCGCACCGCTTACCGTGTCCACATCCGCAGACTGTGCCGAAATGATGGACGGTATGATATCCTCTGCCATTGCCAGGTATGCGCCATCTTCCTTCTCTGCCGCTGTAATGTCAACCGATGATATTTTCCCCGCCTCGATTGTCACCTTAACATCTACATTTCCACCAAAGCCCTCTGCACTGCCTGTGTATGTGCCATCCTTATAAGCTCCTTGACTGTCTGTGCTTTCAGTTTCTGCAGCAATATACTGCGTATTTTTATTTTCCTGTTCTCTTTTATCTATTGTCATGTTGTATCCCCAAAGCGACGATACAACTATAAACAGGCTCACCAGTCTGATCCAAAATTCCTGCATGTTATCTCCATCCTGTAAATGTCCTTGCGGTTTTATTTCTTTTTAGCAGCTTCAAGTGCGCTCTTACAGCCATCAATTATAGCCTTTGATGTGCATGTGGCATGGGAAACAGTATCAATACTGCTAAAGTCAATGCTGTCTGCATTTGTCTGTGATGTAAGAACAGAAACCATACCGGCCTGATTTTTTGTACCATCTACCGCTTTCTTTATATAAGAAACATTTTGTGAATCTCCATCTCCCTTTACATCAGTAATGGAAACTATCCTGTCATTTGCTATAGTCACCTTCATGCTCAGATTATATGCACTAAAGTCCATGTCATCATCCGGTATGCACAGTGTAGATACATCATATGTGCCATCCTCGTATACATTTGTGGATGTATCATTTTTCTGAAGTGCATTTATTGCAGCCTGAAGCTTCTCCTGTGCGCAGCTTACATCCTTCTTAGTTGACTCCGCGGATTCCAATACCTCCTGTGCATCCCCCAGACGTATCTGAAGCAGATACCAGCTAAGCTGTGTGTACTGTGCGCCGTCAAGCGATGCTTGCGACTGCACAAGCTTCAACAGGACTGCCTTGTCCTCTTCTCCCGCAATATTGCTATTATTATCATTGCTGTTATTGCTATCTGAATTGCTGCCACCGGTATTCTCACCTGCAGTTGTCTTTCGCGCTTCCTCAAATGCTGCCTTTACGGCTCCTATGAGTCCCTTTGAGCTGTAGGTGGCTCCTGATACCGTATCCACATCCGCACTCTGCTTTTTCATCATATTTTTTAACACATCCATTGCATTAGTGATAAAAGGCTCATCATCTTGTTTTTCAGTGACAAGAATCGCTTTAAGCGTCTTGTCCTGGATAACAACCGCTACCCTTATGTCACCCTTGTAGCCCTCTGCTGTGCCGTAGTATATACCGTCAACATACGGAAGTGTACCTTCTGTGCCCTGTTCAGATGCACTGCCGGATGAATTTTCATCAGTCTGTCCATTTCCCGATACCTCTGCAGCACCCTGTTTATCTGTATTATTGCCCGTTGTATTATCACTCACAGCCGCCTGGCTCAGTGCACTTCTTACAGCAGCTATGATTCCACGCGAGCTGAATGTAGCACCTGAGACTGTATCCACGTTAGTGCTCTGCTTTTCGACTATTGTATCAAGCAGCGATGATGCGATCTTTACATAGCTGTCACCATCCTTTGTGCTGACTATGCTTATAGAGGCTATTTTACCGCCTGATATATCAACCTTTACCTTCATAGTGCCCGCAAAGCCTTTTCCGGTGCCGTAATATGTGCCATCCTTGTAAGCGGATGCGTCCTGTACAGCCGCTATCTCTGCCAAAGAGCTGTCAGATTCTGACTCTGATGTGCTTCCCTGTTTTGATTTTCCTGTAACACCATTATCCTTCTCACCTGTCAGGGCATTTTTCACTGCTCCGATTATTCCGTTTGAACTGTATGTAGCTCCGGATACAACATCCACATCAAAAGATTGCGACGCTATAATCCTGTCTATTACAGCCTTTGCCCTATTGAAAAATGCCTCATCATCCGTAGATGAAAGGATATCAATGGAAGTAATCTTCTTATCCATGATAGTTACAGCCACTGTCACATGTCCGCTAAAGCCTGTCGCAGAGCCCTTGTACACACCATCTGCAAGTTCGAACGAGCCTGTGGCTGTTTGTGTATCCTCTGCAGCATTCTCTGTTTCAGTATCAGTCACCCTCTCTGAAACCTGGTGCTTTTTATCCTTCGAAGGTTCACTCGCCTTTGTCTGATATCCACTCAATGAAATCACCACACATGCTGCAATCACAAGTGACACTCCAAGTGGTGCATATACCTTTATTTTTTCCAAAACTTCCTTGAACTTCATATATACCTCTTATATTTCCGATAGCACCGCTATCTGTACAATATTACTTTTGCTCTGCTCTATTTTGCATTTATTACCTCATACTCATAGTCAGATGAATAGTCATCCGCTATCCCCTCTGAAATATACATGCTGTCATCATCTGTAAGCAGTACGAAATCAAATTCATCACTGTGTGCCTTCCAGAACTCACACGCCTTATCCTTTCCCATGATAAACAGCAATGTTGACAATCCATCTGCGAGTGTTCCATCATCACTCACAATAGTGACTGATTTAAGTCCGCTCTCTGCAGGATAGCCTGTAGCAGGATCTATGATGTGGTGGTAGATTTTTCCATCCTGCTCAAAATAACGCTCATATCCACCGGAGGTGATAACCGCCTTGTCGCTCACATCAACCACTCCTATATACTGACTTTCATCCTCCGGGCTTTGCACAGCAACTCTCCACTTGCTGCCATCAGTCTTGGTTCGGTAAGTCTGGACATTGCCTCCCAGATTCACAAGACCGCTATCCACGTCATACTCCTTGAAAATATCCATAATCCTTGATGAAGTATATCCTTTTGCAATACCACCAAGGTCTATCTCCATACCTGCATCCTCAAAGGAAATCTCTCTGCTTTTATTGTCGTAATCTATTTTTGAAACATCCGCAAGCTTTAGCAGCTCTTTTAGAGTTGCATCATCCGGCACCTTAAAGTCCTTCGTCGGAAATCCCCACTCCTGCATAACAGGATATATCGCTATGTCAAAGGCTCCATCAGTCATCGTACTAAGCTCAATTCCTCTCTGCACGAGATATCCCCCATCCTCTGACAAAGTGGCTGACTTATTCACATTCAACTTTGCTATTTCACTGTCTTCATCTCCTGTTGAAAGCAATGCATCAAGCCGCTTTATCTCTTCTATAGATGCATCCACCGCTTTTTTCGCATTTTTACCATATGCAGTCACTGTCATATATGTATCCATTGCAAATACTTCCTGTGAGGACTCATTTGCTGATTTTAAATCACTATTTATTCCTTCCTGCGAACCTTTTTTATTCTCTGCCGCATCCCTCCCCCCTGAGCCACAACCGGTCACTGCCAATGCGACTGTCAGTAATATCGCAACTGCTATCTTATTTTTCACCTTATTACCTCTTATCTAAAAAATATATATTGTCAACTTACGTATATTACGCTAACTTATGTATCACTTTTCTATCTTAGATTAGTTTTTGCTAACTTCGACATTTTATTTTAAATCACGTTTTATGTCAATAACAGTCCACGAAAAAAATACCTATCGATTTTTTTTATCATTAATTTTTTCTTGCCTTTATCACGCTAACGTGGTAGCATGGTTACTAAATAAACTATTAAAGAGGTACTACAAATGAAAACATCAGAAATTATTGTATTTATCGTCTATCTGTTGTGCATGCTGGGTATCGGTATCTTCTTCTTCGTGAAAAACAGAAACGGCGGAGAAAAGACCTACTTCCTCGGCGGACGTGAGATGGGACCATGGGTTGCGGCGCTGTCAGCCGGAGCCTCAGACATGAGTGCATGGGTACTCATGGGACTTCCTACTTCTATCTATGCGCTGGGCTTAGGTCAGGTATGGATTCCTGTAGGACTTGCAATCGGCTACACTATAAGCTGGCTGCTTGAAGCACCGAGACTGAGAAAATTCTCGATTGTAGCAAACGACTCAATCACCATTCCGCAGTATCTGACCAACAGATTCCTGTCCAAATCACTTGCACTGCAGGTGATATGTGCAATTGTGTTTTTGGTTGCATACACTATTTATGCGGCATCAAGCGTAAAGGCATGCGGTACCCTTTTCCACACTGTAATAGGAATGGATCCACAGATTGCCATGTATCTTGCAGCAGTTGTCATCGTAGGCTATACCTTCCTCGGCGGCTTCTCGGCTGTATGCTGGACCGATTTTTTTCAGGGCATGCTCGTGCTTGGTTCTATGTTTATAGCACCGATCTTTGCAGCATTTATGCTTGATACATCATCTACATCAGCACTCCCGGGCGGTTACTTAAATCCATTCTCAAGCTGGCAGGATATCGTGTCAGGACTGGCATGGGGACTTGGTTACTTTGGTATGCCACATATCATTATCAGATTCATGTCCATCAAATCACAGAAGGATTTGAAAAAATCAGCAAAAATCGGAATCACATGGACCTTACTTATTGTATTTTTTGCGACTTTAATCGGAGTAATCGGAAGACTTTTCCTTGGCTTTGACGAATCAATCAATGAAAACTCTCTTGTTTTCATCCAGATTGTAAGAAAGATTTTCCCGGGTGTTATCTCAGGTATACTGCTCTCAGCAGTGCTTGCCGCTTCCATGAGTACCGCAGACAGCCAGCTGCTTGCTGCTTCATCAGCATTCTCGAGTGATGTGTACAAGCCTGTCATCAGAAAAGGTAAGGCAAGTGACAAAGAAATGATGTGGACCGGCCGTATTGTCGTTCTTGGAATCGCTGTTGCAGCACTCATCATCGCTTCAAACCCTAATGCCGGCTCTATCATGGCACTTGTTTCCAATGCATGGGGTATCTTTGGAGCTGCCTTTGGACCAGCAATCATGCTCAGCCTCTTCTGGAAGCGCTTTAACTTCAAGGGTGCTGTTGCAGGAATCATAACAGGTGCTGCCGTTGATATATTGTGGTATGCATTCCTCACATCAACCGGAATCTACGAGCTGTTGCCGGGATTTGTTTTCGGACTTATCGCAGCCGTAGTTGTGACACTTTGCACAAATGAACCTTCAAAAGAGGTTTATGAGCTCTTCGATAAGGCTCAAAAATTTGACGAGTAATTAAAATAATTAATCATTTAAGAACATAAGTAAAACCGTCGTACCATGCCATTTAAGGTCCGGTACGACGGTTTTATTTTTTTCTTATGCTTTATGTTGTGCTTTTAGAATGGTCTGTCTCAAATACAATTCCTTTAACTTCTACAGATGAAGCACTCGCTCTTTAATCTCCTGGGTTCTTCCCTGATTCCAGAACTGTGTGCCGATATAGCCGCATGTACGGCGGGCTACACTCATCTTGTTCTGGTCACGATTGCCACAGTGTGGGCACTCCCAGATAAGCTTGCCTGAGCCCTCTTCCTCTACAATTTTGATTTCTCCGTCGTAGCCGCATACCTGGCAATAGTCGCTCTTTGTATTCAGCTCTGCGTACATGATATTGTCGTAAATGTACTGCATTACTGAAAGCACTGCAGGGATATTGTCCTGCATGTTTGGTACCTCCACGTAGCTGATAGCGCCACCCGGAGACAGCTTCTGGAACTGGGACTCAAACTTTAGCTTGTCAAATGCATTAATCTGCTCTGTTACATGCACATGGTAGCTGTTTGTAATATAGTTCTTGTCGGTAACACCCTCGATGATACCAAAGCGCTTCTGTAAGCACTTAGCAAACTTATAGGTGGTAGACTCAAGCGGTGTGCCATATATACTGAAATCGATGTTTGACTCCTTTTTCCACTGCTCACATGCATCGTTTAAGCGCTGCATTACCTTAAGTGCAAACGGTGTTCCCTCTTTTGGCTCTGTGTGTGATACTCCCTTCATATAGCGTACACACTCACAAAGTCCTGCATAGCCGAGTGAGATTGTTGAGTATCCGTTAAATAATAATGGGTCTATAACCTCTCCCTTTTTCAGACGTGCAAGTGCTCCGTTCTGCCAGAGAATCGGTGCTACATCGGATTTGGTACCAAGAAGCCTCTTATGTCTGCACATAAGTGCTCTGTGACACAGCTCAAGTCTCTCATCAAGTATCTTCCAGAATTTTTCCTCATCCTTTTCTGATGAGCATGCCACATCAACGAGATTTAAGGTGACAACACCCTGGTTGAAACGTCCATAGTATTTACGCTTGTTTGGATCAAAGTTCTTGGCATGTGCCACATTTCCCGCTGTCTGTGAGCATCTGTCCACTGTGAGGAATGAACGGCAGCCCATGCATGTATACACATCTCCGTCCTTAAGCTCCTTCATGACCTTCTCTGAAATATAATCAGGCACCATTCTCTTTGCAGAGCACTGTGCCGCAAGCACTGTGAGATTCCAGTACTTTGAATCCTCTGTGATATTATCATCCTCAAGCACATATATAAGCTTAGGGAATGCCGGTGTGATATATACACCCTTTTCGTTCTTTACGCCCTTTATTCTCTGGTGCAGCATCTCCTCAATGATTGCAGCAAGATCTGCCTTTGTCTGCGGATCGGATACCTCATTCAGGTACATGAATACTGTAATAAACGGTGCCTGTCCGTTTGTAGTCATAAGTGTAATGACCTGATACTGAATCATCTGCACACCGCGGTTGATTTCTTCCTTGACACGAAGCTCTGCTACCTCATTGATTTTTTCTTCATCCAAATCAAGTCCTACGCTCTCGAACTCCTTTAGCACCTGCTTTCTGAACTTCTCACGACTGACCTGTACAAATGGTGCCAGATGTGCAAGCGAGATACTCTGTCCACCATACTGTGAGCTGGCAATCTGTGCGATAGCCTGTGTAGCGATGTTGCAGGCTGTTGAAAAGCTCTTTGGTGTGTCAATCATAGTCTCACTGATTACTGTGCCGTTCTGAAGCATGTCCTCAAGGTTTACAAGACAGCAGTTGTGCATATGCTGTGCGAAATAATCTGCATCGTGGAAATGGATAAGCCCCTTCTCATGAGCCTCCACTATATCCTCAGGAAGAAGGAAACGGCGTGTGATATCCTTGCTCACCTCACCTGCCATGTAGTCACGCTGCACGCTGTTTACAGTAGGATTCTTGTTGGAGTTTTCCTGCTTTACCTCCTCGTTATTGCACTCAAGAAGGCTAAGAATCTGCTGGTCCGTAGAGTTTGACTTACGGACGATGGCTCTCTTATATCTGTAAGTAATGTAGTTTCTGGCTACGGTAAAGGCACGCTTGTTCATGAGCTGGTTCTCCACCATATCCTGTATCTCCTCAACGCTTGGAGAGCGCTTCATGTTCTCACATGCAGTCTCCACGTTGCTTGCAATTTCCTCAATCTGATCAGCAGTAAGCTTCTCATAGTCCAGCACTGAATTGTTTGCCTTTCTAATGGCAGCTACAATTTTGGCTGCATCAAATATGTCCTCACTGCCGCTTCGCTTGATGATTTTCATGTGAATTTCTCCTCTCTGTATACTAAATGCTGTAAAATACGCTACACTATATATAGTATCATTATTTACATTGCATACCATATATATGTATTTTATCATGTGTAATGGCACAAAATATGCAGCTATAAATGAGATGTAATCATTAATTCATGTCACTGCCCTGCAATGTAAAGCGGGCTTTTCACCAAACAATTACAATATAGCTACATATAAAATGCCATATTATTTAATACAAATCTGTGCATCTGTCTTTTGATGACAATCTAAATTATACAAGATATTGTTGCTATGTCAATACGCTCAACAATATTTTGTAGCATTTTGACTTATTGCACAAAAAAAGCCACAATATTTATGCTACTTTTTCAACTCTGTAATTATTTTGTTAATTGTTAAGCTTTTCCATATTGTCAATCACTCTGTCCAAAAAGCCAAGCATCATGTTAAACTCTTCCTTAGAAAAGCCTTCGTGCATGGCTTCCTCTATTACCATTATATTTTCCCTCACCCTGTTTTCGTGGTCCAGTGCTTTTTTCGTCAGCTCAATCCTCTTAAGCCTTGCATCATTTTCCATAGGTGTGCGCACGATATAGCCGTTTTTTTCAAGACTTTTAAGCATATTTGTCACTGTGGCTCCTGACAGATGAAACTTTGCTTCGATATCCTTTTGAAATATATTTTGGTCCTGATTATCCATTATATATCCAATCATCATACCCTGGCTTCGCGGTATACATTCTGTTTTACTGCACCTTTTTCTGTCAAAATATCTGTCTATGCTCCTGCTGATGCGGTTTATCTTGTGTCCTAAGTATTTATCCGGTGTAAACTCCTTCATATCTGAAATCCTTTCATAGATTTTTCTTGACAATAAAAAAAGTATATCTATAATATAGTTAGCACACTAACTAATTAAATGCAAGTATTTTTTTAGTTAACCACATTACCATAAATGTGGGAAGTTTGTTTTAATCAAATATAAATAAGAAGAAAGGACAAAACATATGTTAAAAACACTAGGTGCCCAAATAAAGGAATACAAATGGGCTTCGATTGCGACACCTGTTTTCATGCTGCTTGAGGTGGCTGTGGATACCATAATCCCTCTTCTCATGGCATCAATCATAGACAACGGTGTCAATATGGGCGACACAAGGCATATCTATATCATGGGTGTGTGGATGATTGTCGCAGCACTGTTTGGTCTTTTGACAGGATGTCTCGGTGCAAAATATGGTGCAAAGGCCGCCATGGGCTTTGGAAAGAATCTGCGTGCTGCAATGTTCCGCAACATCCAGACCTTTTCCTTTGCAAATATCGACAGATTCTCATCCGCGAGTCTTGTCACACGTATGACAACCGATGTGACCAACATCCAGAATGCTTACATGATGCTGCTTCGCATGGCTATGAGAGCCCCTGCATCCATAATATGTGCGATGGCTATGTCATTTTTTATCAGCCCTCGCCTTGCGACAATATACTTAATCGCTGTCATTGTGCTTGGAGCTTTACTGCTTTTCATCAGCAAGGCGGCTATGAAATACTTCGACAGAGCCTTCAAGCGCTATGATGACCTGAATGAAAGCGTACAGGAAAACGTATCCGCTATCCGCGTTGTAAAGGCATACGTCCGTGAGGATTATGAGAAAAAACGTTTTTCAAAGGCAGCACAGAATATCTACGACGTATTTGTGAAGGCAGAAAGCCTTGTGGTATACAACTCTCCTCTCATGCAGTTTACAGTGTATGCCTGCATCCTGTTAATAAGCTGGCTCGGAGCTCATATGGTGGTAAGCAGCACTCTCACTACAGGTGATCTGATGGCTCTTCTCACCTATTGCATGAATATTCTGATGAACCTCATGATGCTCTCGATGGTGTTTGTAATGATTTCACTCTCACTCGCATCTGCAAGACGAATCAGCGAGGTATTAAATGAGCAGAGCACACTGCACAATCCAAAGGAACCGCTTTACGATGTGCCTGACGGAAGCATAAGCTTTAAGCATGTAACCTTCAGATATTCAGACACCGCTGAAACTCCGGTTCTGTCAGATATAAATCTAGACATAAAATCCGGTGAGACCATCGGCATCATAGGAGGAACCGGAAGCTCGAAATCTTCCCTTGTAAACCTGATAAGCCGTCTCTACGACACAGACACCGGCTCTGTAATCGTCGGAGGCCACGATGTGCGTGAGTACGACATGGACACTCTCAGAAACAAGGTAGCTGTCGTGCTCCAGCAAAACGTGCTTTTCTCGGGCACCATACTCGAAAATCTGCGCTGGGGTGACAAAAACGCTACCACAGATGAATGTATTGAGGCCTGCAAAATGGCATGCGCCGATGATTTTATCGAGT